>Ga0326728_10003839_pt1 | contig 45664 bp, 39 predicted proteins | sample MB3enrmetagenome_FD_207602 | JGI IMG/M metagenome (GOLD analysis project Ga0326728, IMG submission 207602) | Lab enriched peat soil microbial communities from McLean, Ithaca, NY, United States - MB31MN | ecosystem: Environmental > Terrestrial > Soil > Wetlands > Peat | place: USA: New York...
AATTCATCCTGCAGCCGCAGACGCGTGGTGGTGTCCAGGGCGCTGAAAGGCTCGTCCAGCAGCAACATGTCTATGTTTGTATCGCCGGCCAATGCACGTGCGATCGCGGCGCGCTGAGCCATGCCGCCCGAAAGTTGGGCGGGATAATAACGCTCGAATCCCCTGAGCCCCATCATTTCGACAAGAGAAGCTATCTTCTCGGGATTGACGGGCAAGCCGCGGATGCGGTGCCCGAGGGTTATGTTCCTTTCAACTGTCAGCCAGGGAAGCAGAGACGATTTCTGAAATATAATGGCCCGTTTGTAACTGGGGCCGGTGATGAGGCGTCCGTCCATCAAAGCTTCGCCCTGCGAAGGCTTTTCGAAACCGGCGAGAATATGAAGCAAGGATGATTTGCCGCAGCCGCTTTCGCCGACGATGCATACAATCTCGCCGCTGTAGATATCCAGATTGATATCACTGAGCGCTTGAACTTGCCCGCGCCGGGAAACGTAAGTTTTGCCCAATCCGCGGATGGAAAGTCTGGCCGCTGCATGCTCCTGTTGATCTGGGGAATTTGTCATCGGCCCATTCCCTGATCTTTTGTGTTTGCTTGTATGCGAGTCCATAGGCCGGTAGAAGGCATAGAGTTGCCAGCAATGCATCCTGAAAGGCGTGCGCGACTGTGAAGCTTCTAAGCATACAATTTCATGGTTGAATACGCAAACGTTATGCTGATATGGACATAACGAGAAGGGGATGAAGATTGTTCAAGCGGACGTTAGATTTTTGGCCTCCGTCGAAATTGAATTTCGGTGTTTCTTTGAATATCCGGCGCTTCAAACCGTGGTGAAGAACGAAAAGTTCGGGGTATTATCGAGGCAAGGATTGTGAGCTGAACAAATCGGGGTCAGATCTTGTTTCGCACCCATACACTCCAATACTGCATTCAAAACCTGACCCCCCAAGATGCACCTTCGTCAATAGACGGCTTCCCATTTTCCGGAGGGCGTTCGCACCGCAACGATACGTTGCGGGAAAAGCACGGAGAACACCATCATTACGGCCATTTGATCGCTTTCGCCCAGCCGGCTCAAAGCAGTTTGATCAACGGCATGGAAAAGCTCCGCCCCTTTGCCGCGAACCACCACTTCAGGATTGCCGGTTATGACAAAATCGAGTTGATCGGAAGGCAGGGCGGCAATTCGAATGCCGAGTTCATTGCATTTTTCCAGAAGCCTGATTTTCTTGATCTCCGTAACCTCAAGGTTAGGAACCCGGCCGAGGATTTGATATGCGACGGTAAAGTCGGGCTTCAAAGCTTCCTCCCGCTGCTTGACAAGCAGCGCCAGACTCTTCTTGTCCTCAGCGCTCAACGTTGTAACGGGTGGATAGTGGTGCCAGGGCTGGTCCGGCGCGAAATCCGCCGTAAATTCCCGCTCGAAAACAACACGGCCGGTTGCCTTCTTTTCTTCCGACCCATTGCCGCTTTCATTGGTTTCGGTGACACGTCCCGGGAGCGATCCCGTCTTTGTTGCCTGGTCGGAAACCAATGCCCAGCGGAATTGAGCGCGATAAGGCGCTTTGGCGTCAACCGGGTCGAACTCGATTCGGATCTTGTTCTTCCCTTTGCGTAACCCGGGGCCCATGGCCGATGCCGGCACCCACATCTCGGCGGCGATTTCGCGATTCTGGAAAAGCACCTGAACATTTTCTTTTTCAATTTCCTTCGATGCTATAGGGACATTGTTAAGATAGACCGTCGAAACGCCCGGCACGGTTTCAACCTGGTTGGCTTTCAGGTCCCCGATAAAGGGGGTAAAGTTGAATTCCACATTTACGATTCCCGCCGCGGCCAGTGAAGGCCACAGCAGAAGCAGAACCAAAACCGCCTTTCGCATAACTTCCTCCATTTGAGTGAATGATACATGACTCTTGGCCGGAAATACTGCGACCCGTTAACTATGATTCGGATTAAGCTGCCGTCTGAATCAGTCTTTTGTGCGCAAATGGAAATGGCCGCGGATTATGGGGCCGGAATGAGGTTGCGGATGCTTTAGGGTAAAATGCGTTAGAGTTCGCGTAGTACCGAAGAAATCCCGGTGAGAAGAAACTTCTGAGGGCAAGAAGACTGCGGTTCGAGTTTGTAATCAAACTGAAACCGAGCCCTCTTCCATCACAAGAAAATTTCTGAACCCCGCCTCAAAAGCCCCGCCGGGGTGGCAACTGCATCAGCATCCTCAGAGGTACACAAGCTCTCAACTAAAAACTGAAAACTAAAAACTGAAAACTAAAACTATTATGGTTTTCTGGGCGGACCGATCAACGGGGTTCGCACAGGCGCCGCAAGCCCTATATACACCACCAGTTCGTGCCCTCCCGGGTTGTCAAGGTTATCCAGTGCATCGACCACCCAGTTATTGGCAAGCCATACGTTGCCCGATGGATCGATGGCAACTCCCGTATTCCGTATCAGCCCATTGCTCGTATAGCCTGTGCCCGGTGAAATTGGATCACCGGTTTCAAATCCCGGTGGACAGTTCCGCGGGTTTGCTCCACAAAGCTGGACCAGACCGGTCAAACCGGACTTGGGGCCGCCGAAATTGGCCACCCAGACGTTGTCATTGCCGTCCACGGCAATTCCCCACGGGATGAAGATACCGCCGCCCTTGAACGATTGGAGTTTCCCGTTGTGGGAGATCATGGAAACCGAGGCGTTGGCAGGGGGAATTTCAGCGCTTGCATCCTGCGGCGATAACCTGTCTGAATCCTGGTCCCCGCCGCATGGTACGTGTACCGCCCCCGAACTCGAAATCCACACGTTGCCGAGACTGTCGGTGGCTATGCCCATCGGGTGATCGATACCGCCGCCGGTGAACGGCTCCCCGATCGGAGAACCGTCGGAGGCGAGTTCGATTACGGTGCTGTTGCCGTTGCCGGTAACCCAGGCGCTGCCTTTCGCATCGATGGCTATGCCGAAGGGCTTAGTGATTCCTATCTTGTCGAAATTCGATGCTCTATTCGGGTTTCCCTGCTGAAGTTTAGTGACGCTGCCGTTGCCGCAGTTGGCAATCCAGATACTTCCGCTTTGATCCGAGACAGTGCCCTGAGGTTGGGCGATGTTTGCCTTGGTGCTGCGCCATCCGCCCAGCGGATCGGGAGGCCTGTTCGGAGAGATCGCGGTCCCGTTGAGCTTGAATTGGGACACGCTTTCCGACAATAAAGTCTGTTCTTCCGGCGTTACCGTACATTCATTGCCCTGAAAGCCAAAGTTGCTGGCCCAAACGGTGCCTCGAGTATCAAGGGTGATGCCGAAACCGGATCCATAGAGGCCTCCGTTTTTGCCGGACCCACCGAAGGGGGACCCTGGAAAGTCGACTCCGGCTGGTGTCAGCTTGAAAATGTGGTCATCGCCGCAGACCTGCTGGAGATCGGAGCTGTTTACATAGTTGTTGTTCACCCAGGCATTGCCCTGGTTGTCGAAAGCAATATTGCCTGGTGCGTCGAGCAGGCTGGTGTTGCCATACCTGATGGCGAGTGTCCAGGCATCGGGGACGGTTGAAGGCTGAAGGGCAGGTGTGTACCCGTTCGAATTCTGGGACAAGGCGAACAGCTGTTGAACATTCTGCCCGGGGTTGTGAGCAATATTTACCATGGCCTGCAGCGTATCTTCGGGCTCCTGGCCTTGAGGAGGTTGCGCCAGTGAAAAGAGGGGGGAACAGGAGAGAGGCTTGCCGGAACTCGAGCACGTAGAGAGCAAATTGGCAAGGGAGTTGAATTCCTGCATGGTCGATGTCTCGGCGCCATTCGGCGAATTGCCGAGCACCGATCCGACCTGACCCGATGTGATGTCAACCAGGTTTTGTACCGTCATTGCGGCGTTGAGAGGGCCTGGAGGAGTCCCGCCGATCATTTGGCCGTCTATAAACTGGGCCATGGCATAGGCGGTAGCCACGGTCGTTCTGTCGTTTATCACGACACTGCCGGAAAAGGGGGGAGCACCCAGCACCGTGGCCAGACGGACCGATGATTCGGCGCCGTCGGCAATCAGGTAGAGGATGTCGTTTATGCCCGATGGGGACTTGTAAGCAATCGAAAACGCCCCGTTCGTACTGCCTTGAACTTTTCCCAGAATATGCGCGCGCGACGAATCCACACCTGCCTCGTAAAGTGTCACGGTCGGAGAGGCGATCGGAACTGTGTTCCCGTTTTGATCTACGCTTTGAACTACCCCGCTGACCTTTGTCGAGACCGATTTTGATTGGTCGCCGGCGTCGTTTTCAGCAAAAGCTGCGTAAGTGGGCAGTAAAAAGGACATAAAGAAGACAAAAACTGTTATTGGTCGGTAGATAGGCATATTAGATTCCATCCTTTATTGAGCGAACGGTTCTCGGCTACTGTGAGGGCAACCCGAAAAATTGAGGTAATGCAGGGCGCCAATAATGGTGACGCCACCTGGACGCTCATCGCAATAGTGTGAATTCCCAGGTATTTATGGAGGGACTGTAACCACAGGGCCATCCTTTGTCAATCTTCTCTCCTGCCTCCTCTCCATGTGGTAAAGTAATTAACTTATTTTGGCCGGCTGGAATTGCCGTGGAAGGCGCTGCGTGCGGATCGTCACCGGAGGGTCGGGACTGCCGGCACTTTTTGCTTGAAAATCTCATCCGCATTACCGAATATTTATTTATTCGGACCTCGTGCGCGTTTGAGGAAGAAGTTACCGGTACCATCCCCCATTGGCTCATGATTGGGAAGCTATGAAGTTCAGGACTATTTTTACAGGCAATTTGACTTCGGACGCGCCGCTGCAGCTTGTCTACAGATCCATTTTAGTAAATTCAATGAGTATAATCGGCATTGTCAACCTGCTGGTATTTGGCTCTTTGGCATTGGCCGGGCCCAACCGTATGCTGGGGATCATGGACTTCTCCGTCGGCCTGCTTCTGCTCGGCAACCTCGCCTATCTTCGCAGAAGCAACAATATCGATGCGGTGTGCGGATTTGGAATCACCCTGGTAGGGGTGTTGTTCGTTTATCTTTTTGTCACCGGAGGCATGGAACATACGGGAAATATGTTCCTCTTCGTATTCCCGCTTCTATCCTCCTTTCTGATGGGGAATAAGAAAGGTCTTGCGGCCAGCGGCATTCTGCTTGTTACCTCACTAACCTTTTCGCTGTGCCTAAGAAAGTATATTACAACAGTGGAAATGTACTCCACCGCCTTCTTTATTCGTTTCACACTGTCATTCGTTATGGTGACTATGTTTTCCTTTATTTACGAGCACGTGAGGGATGCGGCGCACCGTGAGCTTTCGGAGCAGCACGAAGAACTTGTTGCAACATTCGCCAAGCTCCACAGCAAGGAATCGGACCTGAAGGAAAGCGAGGAGAAATACCGGCAACTGGTCGAGCAGGCCAATGACGGGATCGCATTGATACAGGACGCTCTTGTTAAATATGTGAATCCGCGGCTCGCTGAAATCGTGGGCCGGAAAGCACAGGAAGTGATCGGTTCTCCATTCGTCCGGTTTCTTGATCCGTCTCAAGTAGCCGTAATGGAGGATCGCTACAAAAGAAGAATGGCCGGGGAGGAAGTCCCATCAAAGTACGAAACCCTCCTGATGCATGCAGATGGTTCCACCATCCATATAGAGGTAAATGCAGGTCCGACGGCTTTCCAGGGGAAGCCGGCCCAACTCGTAATCGTAAGAGATATAACTGACCGAAAGCACTACGAACTTGAGCTAAAACAGGCAAAAGAAGCAGCGGAGGCGGCCAGCCTGGCCAAGTCTCAGTTCCTCGCCAATATGAGCCATGAAATTCGAACTCCCATGAATGGAGTGCTCGGCATGACCGAACTGCTTATAGCGACCGATCTCACGGAGGAGCAGCGGGGCTTTGCCGAAACCGTTTTTCAATCCGGGACGTCTCTTCTGAGCATTTTGAATGACGTACTCGATTTTTCCAAAATGGAAGCGGGGCGGCTGGATCTCGAGAGCATTGAATTCAATCTCTGGAACAGCGTGGAAGAGACAGCCAGGCTGTTTGCGGAAAGAGCCCACCGAAAAGGCATCGAACTCGTATGCCATATCACAAAAGACGTGCCGGAGATCGTTGAGGGCGATCCGGTTCGCCTCAAGCAGATACTCAGCAATCTTGTCGGGAACGCTGTTAAATTCACAGAGAAAGGCGAAGTAATTATTAGAGCCAGCCTTCCCGAGATCAGAGACCGGAGCACGCTGGTTCAGTTCGAGATAAGGGACACGGGGGTTGGAATCCCACCGGAAGCGCAGCCCAATATCTTCAATGCATTCTCCCAGGCCGATGATTCGATGAGCCGAAAGTACGGGGGCACGGGACTGGGACTTACCATTTGCCGGCAGCTCTGTGAGATGATGGGCGGATCAATCGAAGTCCGGAGCGTAACGGGAGAAGGGAGTGTATTTCGATTCTGGGTGGAACTGAAAAAGGCAACCTCGCAGGCTCTGGGCAGACCTGTCCGGCGAGAAGACTTGCGGGGATTGAGGGTCCTTATCGTGGACGATAACGAGACCAATCGAATTGTCATGAAAGAGCAGGTAACGTCATGGGGAATGCGTTGTTCTCTGGCCGATGGAGGCCGCCGGGCTCTTGAGAGCCTCGATGAAGCCTGCCGTCGCGGCATGCCCTTCGATCTGGTCATCACGGATTTCATGATGCCCGAAATGACCGGCCTTGAATTTGCCAGGAAAGTCAGGGCATGCCCGGCGCTGGAAGGTCTCAAGCTTGTTATGCTTACCTCAGTTGGAGAGCACAGTGTGGTCATGGAGGCCAAAGAGATCGGGTCACTGCCCTGCCTGACCAAGCCTGTCAGCCAATTGAAACTCCATGAAACTCTGCTGACGGTCTGTGCGCCGATTCCGGAAATTCCGGGAATGCTCCCGGATAGAACCGAGTCGCCCGGCAGGATGAAGGCACGGTTCAGTGGCAAGGTTCTGTTGGCTGAGGACAATCTTGTGAATCAAAAAGTAGCCAATGTGATGCTTTCAGGTTTGGGGTTGACGGTCGATGTGGTTTCCGACGGCTTGCAGGCAATCGAAGCTTTTTCCCAAAACATCTATGACCTGATCCTGATGGATTGCCAGATGCCTGAAATGGACGGCTATGAAGCATCGCGAAAAATCCGGGAATACGAGGGTTCCTTCTCCACTGAAGATAAAAGGCCCCATATACCGATCATCGCCATTACCGCTAATGCAATGAAGGGAGACCGTGAGTTGTCTATCGCGGCCGGAATGGACGACCACCTCTCCAAACCCTTTAATCATGAGCAACTTGTTGAAACTTTGGAACGGTGGTTCACACCGGCAAAAGATGCCGAAAAAACGTAGAAAAATCCGGCGAAAGCCGATCTCGCCTCCTGTGAGAAACCATCTCTGACGACTGACGTCTAATGACCGCCGACTGACGACTGTTTCTGCTTCTGAATGGCGCTCCGGCAGGAATCTTCAAAAACCGGCCGGCTTTGAGAGGCTGGGACGGCTTTATGCCGTTAAGAGAAGCCAGGGCGGTCACCGAACATTTATGTTTTTTGGCAATGCCGGATAATGTATCTCCGGATTTCACCTTGTAAGAAGTAAGAGACCGTGGTTTCGTTGCGGCGCCTGTTTTGGTCCCGGGTTTTTCCTCCTTCGGGGGATTCTTGGCAAGGGCGGTCAGAAGATCATCCCCTGTGCCCATCGGCAGGCTAAGTTCATATTTGGAATATCCGGGTGGTGTTATGGACCGGCATAGCTCAGGATTGCTGTTTTGCAGGATCTTTTCGGGAACCCTGATTTGTTTGCCCACCCAAGAGAGCTTCAGGCCTCCCGGAACAAAGACTGTCTCCTGGAGGGCGATCAGGTGTTCCGAATCGCGATGAAAGCCGTATAAACCGGGGTTTCTGACGATCTTTACTGCGGCCAATACCTTAGGGACGTAATCGCGTGTTTCGGCCGGCAGGTAGCCGTTTTCCATCAGGTCCCAGAAAGTTTTGAGGCCGCTTTTGTCCAGCGCCCCCTGGACGGTGTTTTCGCCCGCATTGTAGGCGGCAAGCGCCAGAGACCACGACCCAAACTGGTTGAAGAGCAACGAAAGATATTTGGCGGCGGCTTTAGCAGCCTTCACGGGATGGCGTCTCTCGTCAATCCATTTGTTTTGAGCCAGTCCGAACCGGCTGCCCGTCATGGGTATGATCTGCCACATCCCGACTGCATTAGCATGGGAACGTGCGGTAGGAGAAAAACCGCTCTCGATCAAAGCTACATAGATCAAATCCTCCGGCAATCCCTTGCGCATGAAGATTTCTTTAGAAGACGATGTGTATAAACGGGCACGATCAAGCTGAGCTTGAAAACTGTTATGCTCTTTTTCGGAAAACAACTTTACCCAGGAATCGATAGCCGGATGATCGGGAATCAGCAGATCGCATTTTGGGGCTGGTAGTTCGAAAAATGTCGTTTTGGAATGCCAAAAACGCCAGGGGGGGTAGATAGAAACATCTCTCTGAGAATAAAAAGTTCCACACCCTAAAAGAAGCGCGAGCGTCCCGAGTTCAATCCAAAGCTTCAGCTTTCTGGTGTGGCTTTTCCTGCCGCGTCCCATGAAAAGGGCCTCATAAAGTCATAAAGAGCCGGATTATGAGGGGGGATTTCCATAATCCCATCTGCTTTTCGACTGGACTATAAAACCTATGCCGAAATTTCTCCAGCTTCTTCTTGAGCATTTGCTCTCGAGACGCAGGTAGACTCATTCCTTGGAGTGGACTTGAACCGGATGCATCCGGAGATGCTTCACTTTAGCGGTGTTATCTTCCAAATAAAAGGGCACAAAGAAATTGAATGATCGCGGGTCGGCGATGGCTGGATTTGCTTTACTGGAGGGATGTGATTGCAGCAGATCGAATTGCGCTATTTGAGTTTCTCCACGAGAGACTTGTCCGCTTTGAACTTGATAACTTTTGAAGCAGGGATGGCCACCTTCCCCCCGGTGCGGGGATTGCGGCCCAAACGCTCCGACCTCAGGCCGACGCTGAAAGTTCCAAAACCTGTAAACCTCACCTTGTCGCCAACTGATAAAGCGGAGGAAACAACCGAAATAATGGTGGCCAGCGTTCTTTGAACCTGTGTCTTCATCATGCCGCTTTCACCGGCAATTTTCCCAACCAACTCGGCTTTTGTCATTTCCTTCCCTTTCAGTGGCAAAAAGCTGTGAGGTCCTTATAAGAAATTTTCTCTTTCATCCGGGCTGTGAATGATTGGGGCGCCTTTATAGCAGAAGTATGGCGGGAACTTGTGGTGTATGTTTGGTGTATTTCCGATGATAATTCTTAACTATTTATTTTATAATACCTAATATAATCAGTATTTTGTAATTATTTTCGGTACCGCTTTTTTGCTTTCCGGATATTGATTGCTTCATTCCGTTTAATAACTGAGACGTCCGCTCTGCTCATCCAGTTGGAGCTGTTTTTTCAACTAAAAACTCAAAACCAAAAACTAAAAACTAACAAAGTATCCGTGGTCCAGCATGGTCTCCTGTATTTGGGGGGCCAGTTGTTCGAGGGATTTCAGAACTTCGTTCAGTTTGCCGTCCTGAGGCGGGAAGACATCGGATAGCTCCTTATTGCTGCTCTGTGTCGGCGGGGGCGGACCCGTATAGAGGTCGCTGAACGCCCAGGCGGTTATTCCTTGTTGCGATGTGTAGAATGTGGAGAGAAGTCCAATCGTGCCTGTCCCGGTCGGAAAGTTGGGAATAGTATAGGACGTCTGCTGTGTGGTGTCTATTAGTGGAAGGCTCATCGAGAAAACCTGGTGAGGCTGGTTTTGACTGAACAACCAGAGGTTCCACTGGCAGGGCTGTGGAGAAGCATAGGCATAGTTGATGGTGAGAGTGCCGTTTGCCAGACTTACGGTCTGATCCAGTATCGGCGCGGAGGTGTAGACATATCCTCCGTAAACCGCGGCGGCCAGCTTTGAACCATCGGCGGAGGAAGCTATGCTCCTCCAGTTCCGCTGCCCTGCGCTTGTCCTCTGTGTCCAGGTCGCTCCCGAATCTAAAGAGCTGTATATGTAGCCCCCGTTATCCACGGCGGCCAGGTTGGTTCCATCCGAGCTGGAGGTAATGGAGTACCAGTTGTGCTGCCCTGCGCCCGTTCTCTGTAGCCAGGTTGCCCCTGAATCGCAGGAGGTGTAAATGTAGCCTCCGTTATCAACCGCGGCTAACTTTGTCCCATCCGAAGAGGAGGCGATGCTCAGCCAATAGCGTTGCCCGGCGCTTGTCATCTGTGTCCAGGTCGCTCCTGAATCACAGGATGTGTAAATGTAATAGGTGTGGGCGGCATCATAGACTATGGCGCCCAACTTCGTTCCATCGGAGGAAGAGGCTATGCCCTGCCATGGGCGCTGCCCGGCGCTCGTTCTTTGTGTCCAGGTCGCTCCCGAATCGGAAGAGGTGTAGATGTATTCGCCGGCAAATGCCCTGGCTACGGCGGCCAGCTTGGTTCCATCCGCCGAGGAGGCTATGCCGGCCCAGCCGCGCCGTCCTGCGCTCGTTCGCTGTTGCCAGGTGGCTCCCGAGTTGGAACTCGTGCAGATGTACAGGTTCATGTTTGCTGCCGCCAACTTCGTTCCATCGGAGGAAGAGGCTATGCCGACCCAATAGCCTCCGGCAATTGCGCTGATTGGCGTCGTCCATGTGTATCCCGAGTCCGCAGAGGTGTATATCCAACCGCCGGCAACTACGGCGGCAAGCCTGGTTCCGTCCGAGGAGGACGCTATGCTCGACCAGAAGCGCTGTCCGGCGCCGGTTTGGGATGTCCAGGCATACGAGGGAACGGCCGTCAAGGCAGTAATCAAAATGGAAAACCACAACATCATGACAATCTTTTCAAGCCTTCTCATGAGCGCATTCCTCTTGTACGGGATTTTTGTTCGGGCTCTAATCTTATTGACCCGGTTATAGATAAAACGGCGGATATTCAATATTTGATTAGAAATTATCGTGAATTTTCAGGGTAGGGTATTAGCTATACACATATCGATCATCTTGTCGGCGTGAGCGTCGACTGGCCCTCGTAAGAATTGCTCCCCTCAGTTGGCTTTACGGTGTACTTCAAAGTTATCGTCCCTTGTTTCACAGTCGCCTTGAGATTGTATACGCGATTCGCGGTCTGCCCCGACAGTTGGGCAGTGTTCGCATCGATGCGTTTCCCTTTTACCTTCACACTGTCAGACCAGGTGCCTGCCAGGTTCCCATTCGAATCCTCATCCAGGACCAACGAATCCGTTCCTTTTTCTTTGAGACTGTTTTGCCACCAGCCGACCCATTTGCCGCTAAAGTTTGAAGAAATACCGGCTGCGCCGGGTAAGGCAGCCTTTCTAATCCTGCTCGGGCCGACCCACTCGTCGTAGGCAGGCGAATATCCGTCAAACCGACAAAAATATAGAGACCCCCAGGACTCCAACACTGATGCGGAGTACCATCTATCACTGGATGCTCCCTTGACTTCCACCCTGGCCCCTTTGTCAAAATGCTGGTATACGAAAGGGCGGATCTGATTTAAAGTGACCCAATCGTTGTAGTTGGACCCTTTCTCCGTATGATGCGCTTTTACATATCCGGGCTTTACGTCCGTAATCTCTGCTTTATGCCACTCGCCTTTGTACATGGCCTCGACGTAACGACCGATTTGAGGGTCCTTTTTCGTGCGGATTGAATCAGCCAATACAAGCTTGGGATTGAAGCCGTTGGTCGTTGTAAACATCGGCTTGCCTTCGGCTACGAACGCCATGTGCTTCTCGGTGAAACGGGCCAGTTCATCGAGTTCGATCCGTCCGTTGCCGTTTAGATCCACAACCTCGGAGCCGCCAAAGCCTCGTATAATGCAGTCGAAAAACCTCCAGCCGCTGAAACCCACGTTGTGGGAGTAAGTCGAACTGAGGCACGCGTAGGCAATGGAAGTATGGCGCTTGGGCGCGATTTCCACGATTCCGCCTGAGTAACAGCAGTCGGCAAACATAAGTACGTGCGAACCTTTGAAACTGCGCTCGATGGAATCGAATGCCCATTCGAAGGGCAAATCTCCGTCGTAGGCGGCGTATGCAAAAGAACCGGTACCGGCATTGTAATGGCCGTGACTGCTGAAGTAAAAGATCAGTAGCTCTCCACTGGAGCTTCTGCTCAAGAATTCGCCGAACTCTTTTTTGATATTTTGAGTGGTCGCCTGTTCGTCAGGCAGGAATACTATCTGGTCTTTGGGAACACCCCTTGATCTCAGAAGGTCAATAAAAACTCCGTCCAGACGGTCTTTAGACCCCCATGGCGCGACACCTCCGCCTTTGAATCTGGTCAGAGACACAACGAAGACGCGAGTTCTTTTTGGGTTCCAGCGGGCTTCCTGTCCGGAGATATCAGCCCAAGTCCTCCCGCAAAACCCGCAAACGGCCAAAGCGGTCGCACAGACCCAAACCAGGCAATGAAAGGCGCAGTTTCTGAAAGCTTTTATCGGCGGAGACATTTTCTTCTCTTCCTCCAGGTCGTTTAGCCAACTCCATTCATGCTAAACCGGCGTCAACATCTCCGGATTTTTCGACTCATCTTCGGCCATGAGTTCCTGCAGCCGTCTGCAAACTGGCCCGGGCCGTCCGTCTGCGATCCTCTTCCCATCATATTCGACAACCGGGAGAATGTTTAAAAAAGTCCCGAAGATCAGCACCTCGACGGCGGCGTATGCCTGCTCGCGCGTTATGTCCGCCTCTGAAGCCTCGGTGAGTTCGGCGCCTATCAGCTTACGCGAAAGCTCCATTGCGCGGGTTACCGTGATCCCCCTCAAGGTGCGTGAAAACCGGGGAACGAGCAGTTCGCCTCTTTTCGATACGATGCCGACATTTTCCGTCGACCCTTCCGCAAGGAACCCTTCCTCATCCAGGGAAACCGAAAAACCGGCGCCCAAATCCGCCGCCTCTTTCTTCATGAGCACGTTCGGCAGGTAGTTGCAGTTCTTCATGGTTGCATAGTGGTCGTGCTTGATCGGAATGCTGCTGGTCACAAGTTTAACGCCCTTTTCGCACTTTTCCGGGTCGATAGGTTCCTGGGCGATCGCGATAACGTAGATCTGAGTTCCGACAGTCTCGTAAGGACTGGCGGAAAAACTCCCCGGCCCTCGCGAGACAAAAAGCCTCACCAGGCAGGTCCCATGGTTCCCTGCCCTCACCGTGGCGCGAATTATCTCGATAAGGCGTTCCTCGTCGATGGGCAGGGTGAAGTAGAAAGATTCCATCGAGCGTTTCATTCGGGCAATATGCCTGTCCAGTGCATAGATATTCCAGTCCTTGCATTTGAATACTTCGAATATTCCGTCACCCCGATGGACTATATGGTCATCGAGGGGTAGCATCATGAGGGCCGGATCGGTAACTATGCCCCCGTACCAGGTCGAATACATTGCAAGGTATTTTGACAGATACGGCTTTCGCATGGAGACCAGGTTATCGACAACCTGGTCGAAGCTCAGAACGGGTACGGACATTTCTTCACCTCGCCGTTATTATGTGCAGTTGCTGTATTTTAATTATAATATTATCTTCTTTTAGTCTATATTTGCGGCCCGTGCCACCATAGCCCGGCAATACGAGTAAATCGATCGAGTCCCCGGATGAAGCTGGAAACTTTCGTATTTGATTTTGACGGCACCCTGGCCGAACTGAGGCTTGATTTCGCCGAAATGAAACGGCGCCTGGCCTCGCTTGCCGAAAGCTGCCGGGCTGGGGCGGCGCCGATGCCCTCACTGCCCGTGCTGGAATGGCTCGAATGGCTGGTGAAAAGCATTCAGAAAGCCAATGGCGGAAACGACAACGGGTTTCGGCATAAAGCAATGGCCCTGATCTCCGAAATGGAACTCGATGCCGCGCGCAACGGTTCCCTTTTTTCATTTACCAGGCCGATGTTGAAGTCTCTGCTGGAAAAAGGCATCAAGACCGCGATCATAACCAGGAACTGCGACGCTGCGGTACGGATCGTCTTTCCCGATATCGCCGAGTACTGCTGCGCTTTTTATGCACGAGACCACGTTGCATCCCCCAAGCCCGATCCGGCCCATCTGCTCCATGCGCTTAAATCCATCGGCGCCGATACCGGAACCGCTATAATGGTCGGCGACCATCCGTTGGATATAGCTACCGGCAAGGCCGCCGGAGTAATGACCGCCGGCGTATGCAGCGGAAGCGCTCGTGAAGAGGAACTTCTCGGGGCGGGGGCCGATAGAGTTGCCCAAAACTGCCCTGGGCTGATAGAAATTCTCTCGGGGGAAGGCCTGCTTTAGTGTTTGGAATCGCGGCCTCATGCCCGAATATCTCAAGGATATCCACATGGAAATTCTCCCCAAATGCCTGCTGCTCCCCATCGATGGTACGAGCGAATCGCTGCGCCCGATTACGTTTATCAGACGGCTCTACCCGGTTTCGGAAGTCAGTTTGATCCTGTGCTACTTTCTTCCACCCCCGGCCCCGGTCTATTTCAGCCGTGCTGCCGAGAGCGCCGAAATGCAGAAAAAGAAGCAGGATATGGCTGATAGCCGTCAGCGAGATGCCGAGCGCATCTTTGCCGATGCCAAAAAGGTGCTGTTAAAGGCCGGTTTTTCCGAGGAACTGATACAGGCGCACACTCAGCAGCGCCAAATGAGCGTTGCAAAACAGGCTTGCCTGCTGGCCGATATTGAAAAAGTCGATGCCGTGGTCATCCAAAAGCGTGTTTCAAGCAGCCTGGAAGGTCTTTTGGCGGGTAACACCGCATCCGCGCTTCTTCAATACTGCCTGACAAGTCCGGCCTGGTTTATCGAAGGTGACATCGACCCGAAAAGCGCGGCGATATGCATAATAGACGAGGATGCCGCACTGCGGATGGCGGACCATGCAGGCTTCATGCTGGCCGGGTCTTCCGTGGAAATTACCCTTCTCCAGGCAGTCAGGAAACTTCCGGCCCCCATTTCCTTCAGCCTTTCAGACGGTCTCAAGGAGCCGCCGGCCTATTCGGGAAAAACTCTGAGTCCCGAAAAATATGCCTACCTGCAAAAGGCGGCGTCAATACTGAGAGATTATGGAATCGAGGAGGGCCGGATTCGGATCACTCTGATTCCCGGCAGGGGGGATATTGCGAGCGAGATCCTTTCCTGGTGCGCCTCCAACGGGACGGGGATAGTCGGGTTGGGACACTCCGAGCCGCAGGGAATCTGGAGTTCCCTGAAGACTTCCGTAACCAGGAAAATACTTTCCGAATTCAAGAATATGGCGATCTGGGTAGTTCAGTAACACGGTTTCTAGTTTTCAGTTTTTTGTTCGACAGAAACCCGTGTTCGGTGGCGAGGCTATCCCAATTTCGAAACACCCGTTAGGTCCGCGAAGCAGCTGTAAGCTTTTCCGGTTCGGAATGGTTCAGTTGCGGAGGGGACGTGTCACACCTTTTAACGTCGTTCCGGGCGGATGTCTTGAACTAAGAACTAAAAACTAAAAACTAAAAACCTGCCGGGAACCGGCTAAGCCGATCCCCGGCAGGTTTTATCCCTTGACTCTTCTTTTGGTTTCCCCCGGACCGGCGGCTGCCTTTTTGGACTTTTTCGTGCCCCGAGCCGATCGGGTACTGCCGGCAGGGGTTTTGCGTTTGGCAGGCGCGCCTTCCTGCGCCTGGGCTGTGAGTGTTTCCGGCGCTGCCTCTTCGGCCTGGCCGTCGCGGTTGGCGGGTGTCCGGGCTTCGGCTGGAGCCGTCTTGAGCTTTGCGGGGGTGGCGGTGGCATCGCTTGGAGTAGCGCGTTTTGCCGGGGCGCCGGTATCGGCAAGAGTTCGTTTGGCGGCCCGTGCGGGTTTTTTCCTCCACTTGAGTTCTTCGTAGGCAATCAGTATGGGACTTGCCACAAACACTGACGAATAGCTTCCGGTCACAACACCTATCAGCATCGCGAAACTGAAGTCGTGAATTACGCTGCCTCCAAACAGAAAAAGGCACAGGATCACAAAAAATACGGTCATCGATGTGAGGATGGTCCGGCTGAGAGTCTGGTTGATCGCGCCGTTTATCATATCGACGAATTTGATCTTTTTGTCCTTATTGCGATTTTCGCGGATACGGTCGTACACAATAATCGTATCGTTCAGAGAGTAGCCGGACAGGGTTAGAAGGGCCGCAAACACTTCCAGACTGAATTCCTTATTGAAAAACGCGAAAATTCCAATGGTTATCAAAATATCGTGGACCAGAGAAAGCAAGGCTCCCAGGGCATACGGCAACTGAAGGAACCAGCAGAGCACAAGGGTGATGGTGAGTGCTCCTCCGATCAGAATCATCGCGTTGAGTCCGAGCGCCTCCAGCAGGTAGATGCCTACTATCAGGACGCCTCCCATGATGAAACTGCTTGTCCATTTGAATTCGAATCGGCCGGATATGTAGATGGCAATGAACAGGAGGGCATAGAAAATAGCATAGAGCGCCTTCTGGCGAAGGTCCTTGCCTACTTTCGGACCCACCATCTCGACGCGCCGTACCTGCTGACCGGGACCGTAGGTTTTGGAGAGTTCCTCCTCGATCTGGTTTGAAAGACTGCCCAGTTCCTCGTGGATGGCGTCGGTACGGATCAGGTATTCATTGTCGCCCGGGGCGCCAATCTGCTGAACGAAAGCGTGCGAGACAATCCCCTGGAGAGCGTCGCGGATCTGGTCCGGATTGGTCGGCTTGTCGAATTTTACCTGTATCAACGTGCCGCCGGCAAAATCGACACCCATTTTGAGCCCGCCGCGAGCGAACAGGGTAAGCAGTCCGAGGATGATGATCGCGCCGGAAAGCATGAAAGCCTTGTAGCGCATTCCGACGAAATTGATGTTGATATCCGGTTTTATGAATTGCATGCTCGTTCCTTATGTTTGGAGCTAAATACTCAGCTCTTTTACCCGCCGTTCCGTAAGTAGATAGTCAAAAATAACCCTGGTTACCACGATGGCCGTGAACAGGTTGGCAACCAAACCTATGCTGAGTGTGACGGCGAACCCTTTCACCGGGCCGGTTCCAAACTGGTACAGCACCAGCGCCGCGATCAGGCTCGTAACGTTGGCGTCCAGGATCGTTATGGTGGCGCGGCTGTACCCCGTGTCGACCGCCGCTCGCGGTGTCTTGCCGAGGCGCAGTTCCTCGCGTATTCGTTCGTATATCAGAACATTGGCGTCAACGGCGATCCCGATTGTGAGTGCTATACCGGCGATGCCGGGCAGGGTGAGCGTCGCTCCGAAAAGGGCCATAAGGGCTAGAATGAGTATAATGTTCATGGCCAGCGCAACGTCGGCTATGACTCCCGAGAATCGGTAGTAAACCAACATGAAAATGACGATTCCCAGCCCGCCGATAGCCGAGGCCAGGATTCCCTTTTTGATGGAGTCGAGGCCGAGGGCGGGTCCTACCGTTCGCTGCTCGAGAATTTTGACCGGAGCAGGCAGCCTGCCGGTGCGCAGGGCGATTGCCAGCACTTTGGCCTCTTCGTCAGTGTATGACCCTTCGATTACCGCGGTCCCGTTCGGAATGCGCTCCTTGATCACGGGATCGGAATAGACCACCCCGTCAAGAACTATGGCAAGCTTGCGCCCGACATTATCGGCGGTAAGGCGCTCGAATATTTTGGCGCCCTGCGGATCGAAATTTACCGAGATATGCGCTTCGCCAAAGGACCGTCCGCCTATTTCAACCCTTGCGTTGGTAATATACTGTCCGGTGAAGACAGTCTTGTCTTCCAGGGCCAGCTTGGTTTCCCGCTGGTTTCGGTCCGAAGGCCTCAGTGGATAGAGTTTTACGCCGGGCGGGAGTTTGTTTTCCTGAATCTCCTGCTCGGCAACGTTTTGAGCTACAAGCTTGAATTCAAGGACCGCCGTCTTCCCGATGAGGTTAATCGCTTCCTGCGGGTTCTTTATCCCAGGGAGTTGGATAAGTATCCGGTCGCCGGCCTCAGGCCTGATGTCAGGTTCTCTGACTCCGAACTGGTCTATCCTGTTCCGTATAGTCTCGAGTCCCTGGCCCACTGCCATGCTTCGAAGCTCATTGACTTCCTTCTGGTCCATGGTGAGAAGTACCCTCATCCCATCCGCGGTGGCCTCGGAGGAAGCCGGTTTCAACCTTGGGAAATCGCCTTTTATGACTTCATTGAACTCGTTAAGCTGATCGTTCGACGGCAGGACTACTTCGATATCCCAGCGGCCCGTTCTGGCTATTTTGGTAAAACCTATTTTTTTCGTGCGCAGGGTGTCCTTGATCTCTTCGGAGAACCTTTCGGCCGCATTTTCAACCGCTTTGTCCGCCTCTACTTCGAGCACCAGGTGGATGCCGCCCTGCAGGTCCAGGCCGAGATGTATTTTGTCCGGCAGTATATTTGACAACCCCGGCAGGTGCGTGGAGCTGAAAGTCGGCACCAGGCAAAAGATACCGATTATTAGAATTGCCACAATCATTAGCACGCGAAGACCTATGCTTTTCAATTACGCCTCCAACTTGCTGGGACCGAGTTTATGAAGAAGCCTATCCCTGGGCCTCCGGTAAAAAGAGGTCCTGTTCTCGAAAATCTTTCGTGGGATTGTATCAGGTATCAGCCTTCTTTGGGTGGTTCCGGGGCCGCATCTCCCTTGGAAACCAGTCCGCCGACCGCGCTCCGGTTGATTCTCACGCGAATTCTGTCGGCAATTTCAAGTGTGATGACCGTCTCGTCAAGGCCGGTTATCTTACCGCGAAGTCCGCCGGCCGTGAAAATCGTATCGCCCTTCTGAAGATTGGTTAGCATCTGCTTGTGCTCTTTCTGCCGCTTTTGCTGGGGGCGGATCAGCAGAAAGTAAAAGATCGCAAGCATTGCGATCATGAGAAACATGGGATTTCCAAGGTTGAGAAACCCCGCGGCACCGCCTGCGCCCCCCGAATCCTGAGCGAAGGCTTGAGCGGCAAACGCCAGTCCAGCGAGAATCATCACTTTCCTCCAGAATTATAGTATTTAGAAGCTGTTACGCCCCGTTCGGCGCAGTCGACGCCGAGTTCGCTTTCTTGAATCTAAACCGCGGAATTTAACGATACTCCACGCAAAAAGTCAACCTGATTCGGGTCGGGGTCCGAGAGAAATCATTACTGATTCCGCAGCCTCGGTCCGGTTGTCATCGGTCGGAAAGGGCCACTTTTCTCATCATGCCGCTCTTCGCTCTGAGATGCGATTTCCTCCATGGTTCGCCCGGTCGCGACGCTCAGGTTCATGGTTTCGACCGGCCCCGGACCCGAAGCCGCCGCATCGTCGCGTTTCTTTATCAGCAGCCAGTTCTTGCCCTCCTTTTCACCCTGCTTTGCCTTCATTTTCGCAAGCACCCAGCTTCCTTTGAGCTTTTCGCCGTGGAGTTTGAACTTGAGGTCTCCTTTGGCGTACCCCTTGCGCGGGTCGCCCTCCGGTTCCCAGCTCCCACGGTCCCAGAGCATTACGGTCCCCCCTCCATATTCTCCTTCCGGGATTATTCCCTCAAATGAGCCGTATTCGACCGGATGGTCCTCCACATGGACCGCAAGCCTTTTTTGAGCAGGATCGAGGCTGGGACCTTTAGGCAGGGCCCAGCTTTTCAAAACGCCGTCAAGCTCCAGGCGCAAATCGAAATGAAGGTGGCTGGCGGCGTGTTTTTGAATTATATAAAGGTTCCCTTCCGGGCTTGACTCAAGTTTGCCCTGCGGTTCAGAGGAGCTTTCGAAGCTGCGTTTTTCACGATATCGGTCAAGGGGCATTCAATGGGTCTCCGGGGTGAATAGTTGCTATCCGGTTCCAGGCTCGCTCACATTAATACTTCATTCTGGTCGGTTGTTGTCAACCCCCAACGGATTAAAACCGTAACGGAGTTCCTTGAGAGGCATGAACAAACCCGACGTGAAACTGGCAAAAGAAATTGAAAAGGCATTGAGGCTGAAGGACCTCTTAGGCTCGGCCTGCCTGGACGACCCTGAATCGAGCAGGCTGCTGCGCGACCTTCGGGGCCTGATTCACAGGACGGATTCGATCATGCTTCAATCGGGAGCTGCAACGGCCTGCGCCGCTTGCGCGGCCGGGGGCAAAGGGAGTTGCTGTTTCAGGGAAATGGGCGAAAGTTACGGGGCAATGGATCTTTTTGTGAATCTGCTGCTGGGGGCCTCCCTTCCTGAGCGGACGGATTTTCCCGGAAGCTGCCATTTCGTGGGGGGAAAAGGCTGCAAACTGCCGTCAAGGCAATCGTTCTGTCTTAACTACTTTTGCCCCGAGCTTAAGAATTCTCTCGGAGAAGAGACGATCCGCAATATTCAACGGCAGGTCGGAGAGCAGTTGTTTGCGGCCTTTGAGCTGGAACGCGCTCTTGCGAGGCGCATAAGATCCTCGGGCGGATAGCCGGGGGAACGGCAGGTTTACTTTTTGTAGCTCGAAACGGATCACCACAGATTTGAACAGGAGCACACCCAGACTAAGCATCGATGTAGGTAGAGGCTCGCGAGTCAGGGCTTTTGTAAGGCGAGATTATTAACCTCAGCGATGTCGTAACTTTTCAGGGTCGCTCTATTGATGAACTGCGACAAGCCTTCAAAGAATCGGTCGAGGACTATCTGGAGTCCTGCGCGGAGTTCGGGAAAGAACCGGAAAAGCCATTTACGGGACAGTTCGTCGTTCGAGTTCGACCGGAGGTGCACCGGGCGGCCGTACTAGCCGCAAAGACTGAAAATAAAAGTTTGAATGCCTGGGTTGCGGACAAACTCGAACAGGCCGCATGCGATCAACACTGTCACGAGGTTTAAAAAGCAAATATTTGCCACGATTTATTGAGAATTACCATTCTACTATGGGTAAATGCCCGCAATTGGCGAACCTGGAAGAACTACCATCGATGAAGATACCCAACCGGCCTATCCTCTCCTTTCAAATCGTGAGCTGTCTTCGATCCAAATACTCGATGGATGATTACCAAGCAGAAGGGTGGGCACGGGTTTTCCGTGCCCACCAACCCATGGTCCTGAATCAAGAAGGAACCGGGGATGTCAAACTACCGCCGTGCATCCGCATCAGGGGGAACATTTTTCTTCACTGAGCACTATGCCCCCAGCTTTGTGCATTGGGGAATGGAAATGTGGGCAAAACGCTAATCATAATACTGAGGCGCCTGTTTTATACTCTTCCAAGCTGCCGGGTCATGTCCGGTGATGATCTCGGCCCCTAGTAAGGCACGCAACTGTCTCATCCGGTCCACAGTCTTGACGGACTCGCCGTAACTCCAAGCCAGGCCGGACAGAACGTTTTCCTCGAGGTTTTCTTTCGTGTAACAGGAGTCTGAGGCAAAGAACATCGGTCCGGAATGGGGGAGATTCACCAGAACTGACTGATGTCCTGGGGAATGGCCTGGTGTGAAGTAGACGATGATTTTCCCGTCGCCGAACAAATCGAATTGGTCATGATTCCAGCCATCGAGGAGAATCCAATCCACAGGTTTGTCGAAATCCTTGCGAATATAGGCTGCCTTCATAAAAAAATCGGGTGCATACGCATAGTGAAGTTCCTGACGCTGTACGATGTACCTTGCGTTTGGAAAATGTCCTACTCCTCCCGCGTGATCCAGATGGAGGTGAGACAGAATGACATATTTAATATCCTTCGGTTTGTAGCCGACCTGCCTGATGGCGTTGCCGACCCATTGATCCTCAGACATGAAAACGTTATAGGCTTCCCAGATTCCGGGCCAGTGTTCCTCTTTATTGTGGACGACCTCCAGGGCGTTTCCGGTGTCGTACAGGATAGGCCCTTTCGGATGCTCAATCAGCATAAAAGGAACAGGTACATTAAAGGGTTCACCAACTCCCTTTCCCATAGTAAAGTACTGTTTTTGACTCTTCAAAATACCTGCTTCAAAGAAATAAAGTTTCATGATTGACCTCCCCTGACTTGAGAGAAAAAGAAGCCTTAACTCTAGTTACAGCACAAAAACCTATATTTTACCTCAGCATACGCCCTTCTGATGTAAAATATCGATGTCCTTACCCGAGTATTCCAGACCAGCCAGGATTTCATCCGTGTGTTGTCCGAACCTGGGGGGGCCGAACCTCAAGGAACCCGGCGTCTCCGACAACTTGATCGGAATACCCAGTTGCTTTATCGTTTTTTCCCCATTAGTGGTATGGTAGGTAAGTGATTGGACCATTTCCCGGTGAAGCACCTGTGGATCGCAAAAGGCGTCTTCGAGCTGATTGACCGCAGTAACACAGGTGTCGAATTTGTTGAAGTATTCGATCCACTCGTCACAGGGCTTTTGATCGAAGATGGTCTGCAGTTCTGCGGCAATCTCCTTCTGACGCTTGAGATCGGCATACTGCTCGTCGATCAGGGAATCTCTTCCAACTGCCCGGCAGTATTCGGCCCAGAACTTCTCCTCAAGGGCCGCCAGCACCAGATATTTCCCGTCGCCGGCCCGGTAGACATTGAAGCACGCATAGCCGCCGTTCAGGTTCATTTGACCTCGTTCGGGCTCAACGCCGTTGCCGAAGAAATTGCCCGCATGCTGGCCCAAAAGGCTCACGGCGCCATCGAGCATCGAGATGTCCACCAACTGCCCTTTTCCGGTCTTCTCGCGAGCCAGTAGAGCAAGGAGGATACCGGCAAAGGAGTTCTGTCCTCCTCCGCAGATGTCCGCCATTTGCACACCGGACAAAACGGGAGGACCTCCGGGCAGGCCCTGCATTCCGAGCACTCCGGCGATCGCCAGGTAATTGATGTCATGGCCGGGCAGGTCCTTGTACGGGCCGTCTTGCCCATAGCCGCTCAGCGCGCAGTAGATGATCCCTGGATTGATCTGCTGCAGTGCCTTGTAACCCACACCCAGCCGATCCATGACCCCGGGACGAAAACTTTCGAGAACTACATCCGAACCTTTAGCGAGTTTGAGAAAAATCCCCTTTCCTTGCGGGGCCTTCAGATTGATTTTCATGCTCTTTTTGTTGCGGTTGAGCACCATAAAGTAGGCGCTGATAGTTTCATCAATCATCGTGTCGCAAATCATCGGGTGGGTCCAACGGGCGTAGTCACCCTTTCCTGTGTCCTCAACCTTGATAACGTCAGCTCCAAAATCAGCCAGCATGAGAGAACAATATTCGCCGGGCAAAAGGCGCGTAAGATCTAGAACCCTGATGCCTTCTAATGGAAGCATGATCACTGACTCCTTTCATTCTCAAGGCAAGAAAATGCCCTCAGTGTCAATCTTCTTATAAAGAAGGTCCAGTTCTTCATAGGTTGGAGGCGGGGTTTCCCCTCTCACGCGTGACATATCGAGGTCGAAGCCCACGTTGTCTTGGACGTCCTTGGCCGTCCTTCCGGGATGGACAGTATCCAGGTACATGAGTCCGGTTTTTTCGTCGAACCTGAAAACGGCCATGTCGGTAATCACTGAAGCCGGACCCCCTCGGAACATCTTCTGATAGCGTTCCTGGCGCGTAACCCACTCCATGCTCCCGTTCTTCCAGCTTTTCAACCGCCAACCAGGACTGGTGATATAATCAACCTCTTCACGGAATCTTCTCTTTTCCTGCACCATTATGAAAACCACTCGCCTTGCCAGGGAGTTGATATCAACATTTCCCCCCGATCCTGGGAATCTCTTCTTGGGAAGACAGGCATTACCGAGGCATGTGGCGTTCACATTGCCGTACTTGTCGATTTCAGCCCCGCCCAGGTAGCCAAGATCGACCCAGCCCCGCTGCATTGTCTCCATGACATCGGCAACACCCGAGGCCACGGAGGCTTGGTATACGGCGCGGGGATCGGCGACCGACCCCGGGAGGGATATGCTCCGCCCGTCTATGGTGCCTGCCTCGTAGATCAGGATGGCATTTGGAGCATGCGTATGCTGAGCTGCCATGATGGCCACCATGGGAAGACCGGTCCCGGCGAACACCACCTCTCCGTCCCTGACCTCCCTTGCCGCCGCCATCACCATGAGTGCGCCGAGTTTGTACTCGCCTGGTTTCGCGTATGCTTTGGTGTCCATGCTATCTCACCCCTCTCTTGATGCTGGTGCTCCATTTCAGTGCGCTGTTTACCCTTAGGTCAGTCAGCCTTTCGGCTCCCAGCTTGTTCAGATAAGCCTTGTGATCCCGAACGCCCGTTATCCATTCGTCGGCCCAATTGTCGAAGGCTTCCTGGGTCCTGCTGTGCTTGTTGTAGTATTCCGATATAAAGGCCGCATCCATGTCGTAGTAGCCATAAACGCCGGTCGGATGGGCTCCGAACGGTGCCTCCGTGAAGGCCTCCACGCGGAAATGCGGTATTACGTTTGCATCTGGCTGCCGGCGAAGTTCTTCTTCCGGCACAACTTCTTCAGCCTCTAAAATTAATTTGTCCGCCGCTTTCATTGCCTCGACGCATGCGAACCTCTGGCCCTCTATCCGAACGGTTCCCATGTCACCGATCTTTTGCACATGGCCGATACAGACATCCGCGCGAGCCGCCGGCAAAAGGACTACTTCCCCTTCACCATAGAAAGGGTCGGATGCAAGCTTGAATTTCTCTTTCGGTATTCTCGGGTTACTTCCATCCCGCAGACCGGCTTTGCCAAGCATGTCGTACTGAGGGTTCAGAAGGTCAGTGCCCAGGCAGGACCAGGACGGCAGGTAAGGAACTCCCATGGCGCCGGCCTGTAAACGCAGAATAGTGTGGTAGTGGCCGTAATCTTCGCAGATCAGTTTACCCTCCTGGACCGCCCTGGCAAAATTGTTGCCGATTTTTCCAAATATCTCCATGCCACAGTAGTTTGACTCCCAGATCTTCAAACAGCCGCCGCCTACAAGAATGTCCACACAGATCGACGGATTGGCCATGATAAGGTGAAGGTCCTTCTTCTGCTGGCGGACCAACTCGTAAATGATAGCCATAGGCTTCCGCCACACCGTGAATCCGGCAATAATGATGGTATCTCCATTCTTGATTTCAGCAGCCGCTTCTTGGACCGAGATTCTTTTGTCTTTTCTCATTTTTTGACCGTCCTTTCTGTAGCTGCGTCGCTTTCTTTAGAGTCGCTCTCATTTTCTTTCGTTATCCCGGCGATGTTCTTGGCCAGCGCTTTCTTCATATCCAGGTTTGCATACCGGGAGATCATTACACGCTGCGCCTGCGGAGGACCCGCTCCATGTATCGACTCAGTGAAGAAACCGACAGCGCCCGTTCCCATGGTTACGTTTTCGATCAGTCGGACGCAGCGAACCCGTGCTTCCCAGGATATATTCGCGATTCCTTTCATGTATTTTTTGATCAGTTCGCCTATTACGGGGATATCGAAATCCTTTTCCGATGGGGTTGTCCCGACAACGGCCCCGGCCAGGTCCTGTGCGATCTTCGCCAGCTCGATCGGGAATCGGGTGATATTCAGCTTGCAAACGTTCGCAAGAAGTCCGTGGACTATATAGCCTCCCGAAGAATGACGGACCCCCTCGGAAGATGCCGCCAATGCACATGCGTGGCAGGTTTCATTGAGATGAACCATCTCGACCAGCTTGTCCCGGACATGGGATGCCTTAGCCGTGCCGTTATACTCCGCAATGAGGGCCGCAGCGCCTGTCAGCACGTCGCCGACACCCACCTTGCAACCGCCGTAACTGGACCTGTGGTAATTCGCAAAGATTTCAACAAGCCTTCCCGAATAAGGGGTCTCGCCGTTCATGAGAACGTCTTCCCAGGGGACAAAGACGTCATCGAAAATCATATATGCTTCATGCCCGCCATAATTGCGGTTTCCAACATCGATTGTGCCGCCTTCCATCTTTCTTGTGTCGCAGGACTGCCTCCCGTAGACATAGCTGATCCCCTTCGCGTTCGAGGGGGTAACGAAAGTGACTGCATAGTCCGCGTCCTCGGCCCTCATGGCCGACGTGGGGACTACGGCTATCCAGTGGGAGTTCAGTGCACCCGTCTGGTGAGCTTTGCAGCCCCGCACGAAGATTCCCTTGTTGTTCCTTTTAACGATCCGCAAATACATGTCCGGGTCTGCCTGTTTACTGGGGGCAAGGGAACGGTCCCCTTTGGGATCGGTCATCGCCGCATCGCATACCAGATCCTCGTCCTGCATCGTTCGCAAAAAATTGAGAAATCGCTGGTGATACTCGGTCTTTAGCTCTGCATCCATCTCATACGTGATGGCCGAAAGCGTATTGATCGCATCCAAGCCGGCACATCTTTGGAAACAGGACGCAGTCTGTTGCCCCATCAGGCGAAGAAGTTTTATCTTTTTCCTGAGGTCGTCCGTGTTTTGATGTATGTGGCAAAAGCGGTTGATCTTGTTCCCCGAAATGTGAGACTGGGCCGTTGCAAGATCCTCGTATTGCGGGTCTTGCGCGATTTCATAAGTGACGCCTACCGAATTGATCGAAGGGCGGATAATTGGATGATCCACATTCTTGACCCGCTCTCCCATCACGTAAACCGGCAGGTCCAGCCGCCTGATGCTTTCGAAATATTCTTCCTTGGTTTTTAAAGGCATGAAACCATCTCCTGTGTTGAGTTTTGCTTGTTGGGCCTAATTCTCACTCGAATATTTTTGCCGCGTACCGGAGCAACTCCTGTACCATGATCCTCAACATCTTATGGGGCGCTGTTTAACGGGTCATCCCCAGGGAGCTGAGACAGGCTGAATGAGCGGGCCCGACAGGCAGGGTATCGCTGTTTTGCATCCGTGCATCGAAAGGCCGCGTGAGATTATAAATGTCTAGATTTCTTCGAGCGGACCGTCTCCATCTCAGTTAAGTCTGAAATGACCGTATTATCAATGCACTACGAGCCATGAAACTGCTCAGTCAAGATGGCAAAGAGGAGAGATGCCCTCCAACGTAATGGAGGTACCTTATTGCAGACATGCACCAGACCGTAGCAATTATGCTACGGTTCACCAAAGTCCATTGCAATATGTTGATATCATTTAGGAAAATATTTAGAGCCCGGAGCAGTTCAATCACTCCGATCCCGCGTGGTTCCATTCCTGTCTCCAAGTCGCCCTCTTCGATTCGGCCCAGGATCGATTCAGCGCAACCTCCGCCTAAGGGGTATATAAATTGCGACTGGCCGGAGAATTGTGCCGGGTATGACTTGCCTCCGGTTTAGACGGTGAGAAGCAGAACTCTTTCGCAGAAGTCGAGGCAGGATTGGCTGTTCACTTCTTTTGAATTATGGTGTACCATGCAAAGGCTGCTGTCTGTCGGGAGTCGAGGCAAACAGTCCCCCACGTTTACCTCTTCCCTCCGCTCGGGATTCGGGATCGATGTCTCACAGTGCGGGACTGAGATTTTGCTGACCTCAGGCTGCCAACTCTTAACTCAGACATCTCAAAACCCACAGGCGTGTCGGAGTCTGACATGGGTACAATCAACGCAGGTCTGGCAGATAGAAAGCCGGGAAAACCCCCACCCCCTGACTGTTTTCAAAGCGGATTTCCTAAAAAATTCGATGACCTGTTCGCCGAACTTGGCGAAGTGGCCGTTTACATCACTGACGGCAATGCCAATACCTTAGCGGTCAATAAAGAGTACGAAAACTTGACCGGCATAAGCGTCAGAAGAGTCATCGGCCGGAACATGAAAGACATTGAGAGAGCCGGTCTGATTGACAGGTCCGTAACACTCATTTCCCTCAAGCACGAAGCCACCGTAACAATCGATCAAACCAGTTGGACAGGCAAGAAAGTACTCATCACCAGTACTCCTATTTTCAATCAGGCGGGCAAGATCGTATTGGTGACCTCCCTCCTATACCCCTGGGGCACTAAGGAGTTCAAGGCGCCTAGCATTAGCCGGTCGGCCAATCCAACCTCATACACCTGTCTTGAGAATTTCGTATTCGTCAGCCAGACAATGCGGGAGGTTGTTGAACGGGCCGCTCGGGCGGCTGGCAGTGACTACACCATTTTGATTAGCGGAGAATCAGGAGTAGGTAAAGGGGTGATAGCAAAGCTGGTACACCAGCTCAGCTCGAGAAAAGAAAAGCCCTTTATCAAAGTGAACGCTCCGAGCATACCGAAAGAGCTGTTTGAGTCCGAAGTGTTTGGCTACAAGGAGGGTGCTTTTACGGGGGCTTTGAGGTCCGGCAAGCGTGGATTGGCCGAGGCTGCCGCTGAAGGAACCCTTTTTCTCGATGAGATTTCCGAAATCCCGACCGATGTGCAAGCCAAGCTTCTGCGGCTCCTGCAGGAAAAAGAGATATTGCCGGTCGGAAGCATCGAGCCTAAAAAAGTAGATGTAAGGTTCATTGCCGCTACCAATTGTGATATCAAGGGCTTGGTGAAGTCAGGAGGATTCAGGGAAGACCTATTCTACAGGCTCAGTGTTATTCCAATTCATATTCCACCCCTTCGCGAACGGCCGGAAGACGTATGCGCCCTGCTGGAACACTTCATAAGAGTGCAGTGCCGCCGTTTTAACACGAGAAAGTTCCTGACCTCGGCAGCATTTCAAGCCCTCTTGGATTATTCGTGGCCCGGTAATGTCAGGGAAATGGAGAATTTTATCCAGCGCCTCTTCGTGCTCAACATTCATTCCGAGATAACCGAAAGCATGATTCACAATGAGCTTTTTTCCGAAATTAATCTTAGTGGCTACCAGCAACAACCCTTACTCACCAGCAACCTGCTGGAAACGATGGCCAATTACGAACAGAGGCTGATAAGGGGAGCCATACAGAAATGTGGCGGAAATCTGGAAAAAACTGCCAGGCTTCTAGGTATACATCGAACGACTCTCTTCAGAAAACTTCATAAATATCAACTGAATTAAGAGTGCGTCTGAAACTATTCAAGAATTAGTCCGAAGCGTGAGCCTATGCGAAGTGAAACTACGAGTCCGCGTGGAATGCGCACAGTGGGCGTAAAATACTGCGGAGGATGCAACTCGCAAATTGACCGGCCCAGTGCTGGTAGAGGAACTGAATAAAGAGTTCGCATGTGATATCCACATAACCTTCGACTGCGACGGGGACGATCTGCTCGTGGTTTGGACACCAAATGGCGCTATCCGCCCTGAGGAAGGAAAGTTCCGATCTGCAGAAAATCAAAACCTTTCTCAAGGTCATTCGCCCGTTGCTATCAGTTCTTTTCCTTGGAGTCGCTCTGCGAATTGCGCAGGAATTCAACTGGCCCGCAGATTGTCTCGAACTCCTGTTAGGACTGGTTCCGGAGCCTTAATCCGCCTTTGGCCCCCATTCCAGCGCGTCCATAACCCCGTGGCACCGGCAACTGGTTGCGACGAGATATTTGCCCGGTTTCGAACTGATCAGGGCAAGCAAACGGTTGAGGCTTCTTCCCGGATAACCGCCCACCCCCGGCGCAAGCTGCCAGCTTCTCAGCACTGCCGTTTCGAATCCGGGCACACGGACCTTGCCGAAGACCTCGTAAAGATTTCCGGGACGGCCTTGCCCCGTATGAGTGCAGATTTCATCGGGTTCTTTGCAAAAGTCGGGACAAATGAACGTGGCGAAACTGGCATAAAGTGTTCCCGCAGGCGATCGAATCGGGTTCGGGACCTCCAGGTCGACCACATCCGGAACAGCCAGCCTGCGCGCTTCCTCAACCCGGCTCAGCCTGTTGAGCGCCCATTCGAATCCGACATGCACCGGCACGGCGGGGATCAACCACAAATCGTCGGCAGGGGGCACTCGGCTGATGCTGCGGACCGAATCCTCCACCTCAACCGAAATTCCGAGGTCGCCGGCGAATTGGCCGAGCTTGGCGCCGTCTCGGTCGACTATCGACAGGACAGCATCCGGAAACTTGTGCCTGAGCCTTTCGGCTGCAAGCCTGCCGAACCGGCCGGCGCCGAGGACCCTTATTTCCCGAGGAGGGAAAATATCCTGGAAGATATATCCGGCAGAATTATTCAAGGTCATCTTTCGTTTGTGTCACCCGTTACATATGTTAGAATCATAAGCAATTTGAATTCCCTTGAAAAGACGGGCTATCCGGTTTTGGTCCCTGTTTCAGCCGGGCAGTTCAGAAACGGAAAGTTCTATGAGCAATATATTCGAAGCTTTCGAAAAGATCGCGGAGAAAAAAATCCGCGAGGCCATGGATAGCGGCGAATTTGAAGATATCCCGGGCAAGGGAAAGCGCCTCGATCTCGAAGACGACAGGCATATCCCACAGGATATACGCCTTGCCCATAAAATTCTGAAAAACGCCAACTGTCTTCCGCCCGAACTCGAACTCAGAAAAGAGATACTAACCATAGAGGAACTGCTCGACGGGGTCAGGGACACCAAAGAGAAATACAGGCAGATTAAAAAGTTGAACTACCTGGTAATGAAACTCAATATGTCCCGCCGCAGCCCCTTGAACTTGGAGAAAAACCAGGTCTATTACGAAAAGATCGTCGAAAAGATGGGGACAAAGGAAAAGGACAAGGCGGACTGAACAGCGCGCCAACCCTGGGGCGTCGGGAGTGCCTGTCCTCCCAACCCCCTGGGCTCTTAGCATGCAATCTTACTTCGTGTGGCCGGGCAGTTGCAGGGACGTGCACGACCGGCCGGGGCCGCATGATCGCGATGTGGCCGACGGCCCGCTGCCGGCGGACGAGCCGGATGAACCCACGGCGTAATTGGTGGGACTCAACACGCGTTCCAGTTCTTCGCCCCCGCAGGCGCTGCATTTCATTTCAACAGGACGGCTTCCCGTCAGAATAAATTCCTCGATATTGCCGCAACCTGCGCATCGGAATTCATAAATAGGCAAAATCGCCTCCTTGTTATGCCTGATTGGTCTCACTCCTTAATTAGCCTGAAGAAAAGTCGTCAGGCTTGCCTCATCTTCCACATTCAGAATCTTCACGCTGCGGTCGATTCTTCGCGTAAGCCCCCGCAGCACCTTCTTGGGACCCACCTCAACGAAATTACTGAATCCTGCGCCGACCAGCCGCTCAATTGACTGCTTCCACAAAACGGGGCTGCAGATCTGGCGGATAAGTTTGCCGGGTATTTCCGGAGCACTCTTCAGAATTTCCGCATCGACGTTATTAACCACGGGGATTTGAGGGGCCTTGAAAACGCATTCGTCAACTATGGGCTCGAACCTTTCGCGAGCATATTCCATACACCGGCTGTGCCAGGGGCCGCTGACGTTCAGCCTGACACACTTCGCCGCCCCTGCTTCCTCGCACATCACAGTGGCTTTGCTCACTTCCTCTTCCCGGCCCGTAATTATGACCTGCTCGGCGCAATTTATGTTCGCGACCTCAGCTCCCGCCAAAGAGCAAATCTCACGGATCTTTCCCTCCTGAAGGTCCATGATGGCGGCCATGCCGCCCGGTTCCATATCTGCGGCTTTCTGCATCAAGCTTCCCCTGTGCCTGACAAGCTTGAGGGTATCCTCAAGGCTGACCGTGCCCGCTGCGTGCAACGCGCTGTATTCTCCAAGGCTGTGCCCGGCCGCGGCGGCGGGGTAGATCTCATGGAGCCGCAGAACCGTCATGCAGGCAAGGTTTATCACGGTTACGGCGGGCTGCACGTTATCGGTCAGTACCAGCACTTCCTCGGGGCCTTCAAAACAGAGCTTCCTGATATCCATTTTCAGAATATCGTTTGCGTTTTCGAACAGTTCCCGGACTTCCTGGTATTTGTCGTGGAATTCGCGACCCATGCCAACGTATTGCGATCCCTGCCCGGGAAAAAGGAATACCCAGTTTTTCATTCCAAAATCCTTTCCACCTTTACTGAAGGAATCAAGATATAGAGATCTTTCGCGAAGCTTCTATAAAGCTCTGACCCGGAAGTCAAGGATCGAATCATTTAAGGCCTTGGCCTGACTGAAAACTGAAAACTCTCAGATATTTCTGTATTCGATCTTCGTCTCTGTGTCACCGGGAACGATCGAGAACGGTTCGGTCCCCTGGAGCCCCTGCCCATCGGGCATTATGATCCCGGGAGAGATTTGTACACCGGTGGTGTTGTTATCAGGGTTCGTCTGAAGGACAAAGAACAGGCCGACGGCGAGCACTGGAAGAACAGCCATGGCAAAAAGCCTGGATTTTTTTGGCGAGTTCATCGGGTTCTCCTTTACTCAACAGAATAATCGCACGCATCGCGTTCGAAATTGAAAGCGTTCAATGCCTGCATCTCATTTAAGGTCTTGAGAGGTGAGATTCAATTTTGGATTCAAAATAATCGAGATGAACTCGAAAGCTCCTCATCGGAGAGAGAATCAGGGCGCAGCTTCAGATTCCTCTTTTCGTTCGCAGATCCAAATCGCGGCGGCAAGCCTCTCGATTCCTTCTTCCCAGAGCTTGTTTGCTTCGTCCTCACGGTTTTCAATCTTCTTGAACAGATCGTCGACATTCTCAAGTATCGCTATTATTTCCGAAAAATTCTGGCTCATTTCAATTCTCCATTTCGAGGCAGCCGAAAAAACCGCGCAATAAGGACTGCCGTGGTGCCGGCTTCCACTTTTACCCGGTCGTCAATTCTCATTCCCGCCACCCAGCAGATTTTCTCGCTGTCGCACAGCAGGGGGACTTCTTGCCGGTCCTCAGCAGGCAACAGGCAATCGGTAAAAAAGTCCTGGAGTTTTTTGGTGCCGGTCATGCCGAGAGGGCGAAACCTGTCTCCCGGCCTTCGAAACCGCAACTCCAGGGGCCAGTTCAATTTGTCGGCGTCCATTCGGATGCAGTCCGGTCCAGAAGAAGGAACGCAGCCGGCATCATCCGAAAAACCGATTTCAAAGCAGTATTGATCGAATGAATATTTGCCGGGGCTGGGGATGGCAAGGGCCTCGCGCCGAGGGTCTTGGGACCGGGCACATTTCACCGGTCTGATGAGAAGTTTTGTTCCGCGGCCTACCGCCTCTATTCCGCCTGGAAACCGGACCGATTTTCCCGTCATTCCTGAAAAAACGAGTTCACTCAGGGTCTCCAGGTGCACAAGGCCGATTCCGGATAGGCTTCCCCGGACTTTTTCGACCGCCGAGCGCAAAATCCGGCGCACAAGGGCCGGGTGAAGTCCTTTGAGTTTCCGGCAATCGAGCGTGACCCGGTTTTCAGACAACTCAACGCAAATATCGCGCAGGCGGGTTTCGACCTCGGAAGCCCGCCAGGACTCTTCCTCGCGGGCCAAATCGGCGCAGCGGGTGATCGTTTCCTCGATATGAGGGTGAAATGCTTGCCGCAGGAGTGGAAAGATATTCAGGCGAAGAAAATTTCTCTGGCAAAACGGGTCGAGGTTGGAGGAATCGGTCCTGTAGGCGATACCTTGCTCCCGAAGGTATTCCAGGATTTTATCGCGGGTGGCAAAAAGGAGCGGGCGGATGATGCCCTCCGCGGTTTTTGGGGACATGGCCTGAATCCCGGATGGACCGGTCCCCCTTAAAATTCTCAGCATCACTTCTTCGGCCTGATCGTTTGCGGTATGTCCCAGGGCGATTTTCCGCGCATCGAGTGCAACCGCTGTCCCCAGAAGAAAGGATCGCCTGCATTCCCTGGCGGCCATTTCGATCGATATCTTGCGGTCCTGGGCAACAGAGCGCACGTCCGCCGATCCGCAATGGAAATCAAGCCCGGTGGAGGACGCCAGAGCACGGACGAACTCCCGGTCCTCATCGGATTCATCCCCGCGAAGCCCGTGGTCGAAATGGGCGACGGTAATGCGTTCTATTCCAAGGTTGTCTTTCAGGTCGAGCAATATCGAAAGGAGGGCTACCGAGTCCGGACCGCCCGAAACGGCTGCGAGAATATGATCGCCTTCCGAAATGAGGCTGTTTTTTCTAATATAATGGGCTGCACGCAGCGGGAGGGTTTCGAAGTTCTTGCTCATTTCTCCAGATCAGTAAGGGGTGAGGCTTGTCCCACACTCCCGGAGTCTTCGCCGGATTTATTTTCCCTGGGCAGTTCGGGCAAAAGTTGAATGGGCGGCTTTAATTTCCTGCCTTCTATGAGGAGCTTCCCCGAGCTGTTCAGGACCGTGTTGTCATTCAGTATCACGAGCCCAAATCTTTCAGCAACCTGGCCCTTGTACTGATATTCCATCTGACTTTTGCGCAGCCTGTAATTAAGTATGATGAGCACCAGTCCGAAAATGGAAACAAGAAACAGGACCACGCCCAGTGAAGTCAGCAGGATCTTTGCTGTTTTTTCGCCTATGCTGCCGATTGTCCCCACAATGACGTCCAGGTTATAGAAAAATCCTATCCCGAAGGCGAGCAGCAACAGCAGACCCAGGAAAGGCACTTTGCGAAACCACGCAAGCATCCGCTCCAAGTGTTGAATCCCGCCGGCTCCGGCAATTTCGGCACTTTCGCTTTTCCGCTTACCCTGCGCGGTACTCTCAGGTTCCGCGAAATACTTGTTGAAACCGACAACCGCTACTCCCAGAAGAAAGGTAATCCCGACCGGGGCGAGGAAAGCTACAACAAAATAGAGGCGCCATGGAAAGACACTGTCGCCCTCGCGCCCGGCATTGGTGATCTGGTAGAGCCAGCAGGTGAGGAGAATGCCCAGTTCCACCCACCCTAAAAGATAGAGGTATTTCCGGAAGAGTTCCTTGCGCTCATTTTCATCAAACAGTGCGGCAATTCCCTGCGGACCTTTCGATTTTTCTTTTGCGGAACCCATATAGTCTCGGTGTTTTTGCTCAGAAATAATTGATATCCAATTCAAAACAGGATAACAAATGGCATAAATGCGGTCAACCGCGTTCTGGCTCTGGTAAAGATCCGGCGCCAATGGAAGGATGTCATCACGCTCGGAACCCCTGACTCACACTGCCGGGCTGAAACGCCGGATAATGGAATGTTTGGAGTGAACGGTTGAGACAACAGGAGACACAATGATTGAGAACCCGGTTTTCGAGACTGATTTCCCTGCGCTGAATCTTATTTCACGGGGGAAAGTACGAGATATCTATGATCTCGGCGACTCGCTGCTCATCGTGGCAACAGACCGGATTTCAGCTTTCGATGTAATCATGCCCGATGCAATTCCGGATAAGGGGAAAATTCTGACCCGGCTCTCTGAATTCTGGCTCCGCTATCTGGAAGATATCATTGAAAATCACCTGATAAGCACTGATTGCGGCCAATTCCCGGAAGTCTGCCGGCCCTACCGGTCTCAACTGGAGGCGCGCGCGATGTGGGTGAAGAAAGCCAGAGTGCTGCCGGTGGAGTGCATAGTCAGGGGTTATCTGGCAGGGTCAGGCTGGGAAGACTATAAACAGACAGGCCGGGTGAGCGGAATACCTCTGCCTGAAGGGCTTGCCGAAGCACAAAAGCTTCCGGGACCTGTTTTTACCCCTTCGACCAAGGCGCAGCAGGGCGAACACGACGAAAACATCTCTTTTGACCGGATGGCTGCGGCTGTGGGGCGTGAACTGGCCGAAAAAGTGAAAGATGCGGCGGTCGAGCTATACATGAAGGCATCGGAGTATGCTGCGGAACGAGGAATAATTCTCGCGGACACCAAGTTCGAGTTTGGAATCGTCGATGAGAAGCTCACGCTTGTGGATGAAGTGCTTACGCCTGATTCCAGCCGGTTCTGGCCGGCCGACCGATATAAGCCCGGCAGCAGTCCGGAGAGCTTCGATAAGCAGTTTCTTCGCGACTACCTCAAGTCGAGTGGATGGAAAAAGACGGACAACGCGCCGCGCCTGCCTGAAGAGGTAATCATCAACACGCGCGCCCGTTACCTGGAGGCGCTCAAACGGCTATCGGGAATGGATATCTGATCCGATATGGACCTTCGCTTTATCTCCTTGTCTGAGATCGACCTGGACGACAGGTCTTTCGAGATTCGAAAGCTCGGTTCACCCCTTCGCCTCCGGGAATCGCTTGCGAATTTCGGTATTCTCGACCCGCCATGGCTGAGGGAAAAGGGCAAGGGGCTTATTGTAGTTGACGGGTTTAAGAGGCTTGTATGGGCAAAGGACAGTGGGGCGCCGGGGACGGTTTGCCGTGTATTCTCCGAAAAATGTAGCGGCCGTGACCTTTGGACGCGAAGAATCGAAAAGAGACTCTTCGAACCTGGGATCGACATAGCGGAAAAGGCTCAAATCGTATCCATCCTCTTGGAACTGTTCGAATCCGAGGAGCTTCCAGCGCCTGTTCTTGCTTCGCTGAATGTGACCAACCGCCCTGACTTTCTCCGCAGGTGGGCTTCCCTTTCGGAAAAAGGGGACGGGGTCCTCGAACTGTTGTCCCTGGGAACCATAGCCGAGCGGGCGGCTCTTGAAGTGGCCGATTGGGATGAAAGGAGTACGAATAAAATCCTGACTATCCTTGGGTTGCTTAAGTGTAGCGCGAGCATTCAGGTCGAAATGATCGAGCGTATAAACGAACTGGCCCTTCGCGACGGAAAAGATCGATCGGATGTTATGGAAGTCCCGCCTATTGGTGAAATTCTGGTCTCAAAAGAGCTTAATCATCGTCAAAAAACTCAGGCATTGAGAAATCTTCTGTCGGAATTGCGTTTTCCAAGACTCACTTCGAGACAGAAGCGCTTCGGCCTGGAAGTCCAATCGCTCGGGCTGCCGCCTCAAATCAGGATTATCCCCCCTCCTGCTTTTGAAGGCAAAAACTGGAAGATGGAACTGAGCTTCACGGCCACTGAAGAACTTCGAGGAGTCCTCGTCTCGGCCGATTCCGCTGCAATGTCGGGCCTCCTGGACGCCATTATGAGTCCCCGGCTGCGTGAGACCAAAGACAAACAAAGCTGATGAAACCCAAGGCTCCCGAAAGGGTAATCATTGAATCAGCCGTATCTGACGGCGCCCTGGCGGCCAATCTGCGCAAGAACCTGCCCTCCGCCTCCTTTGAAATCGTGGACAAGATTTCCGATGCGAAAACCCGCGACCCCAAAGTTCTGGAAGTGGTCAGATTTCGTGGGAAGCTCCTGAAATCGTGTCCCGGGACCCGCAATTATCATTGCTGTGGATACAAGATTCTCCATTTTGGAGTTCAGTGCTCGTTGGGATGTTCGTATTGCATCCTTCAGGCCTACCTCAACCAGCCCAATCTGCGCATTTTCGGAAACCTTGATGAAATCTTGGGCGAACTTTCAGAAAACCTGGCCCGTGACCGCCAATGCCTGTACAGGATCGGGACCGGCGAATTCAGCGATTCCCTTCTGTTGGACCCCTTTACGGAACTCTCGCGGTCGCTTGTCCCATATTTTTCGAAAGCAGCCAATGCGGTCCTGGAACTCAAAACGAAAACCAACTTTGTTCAAAACCTCGAAGGGTTGGACCATGGAGGCCACACCATCGTGGCCTGGTCGCTCAATTCTGAAGAAATCCGGAAAAAAGAGGAACCCTTTGCCGCCAGCATCGCAGAAAGGCTGGAGGCTGCTCGTTTTTGCTCTGGCCGGGGATATTTTCTGGCGTTTCATTTCGACCCGATAATCGACTATCCGGGATGGAAATCAGGCTACAAGCGGGTGCTGGATCGTCTCTTTGCCTCGGTCGATCCGGCCCGAATCGTCTGGATCAGCCTGGGCGCTTTCCGGTTCATGCCGGAGCTGAAAGAAGTGGTCAAGGCGCATCATCCTTCCAGCCGAATTGTCTACGGTGAGTTTATCCCGGGGTTGGATGGCAAAATGCGGTATTTTCGCGATATCAGGGCTGAATTTTATTCTTTCATGGTTGATGAAATACGGCGGGCCGATCCTGATCTGTGCGCTTATCTGTGCATGGAAGACGACCGTATCTGGCAGGACTCCCTCGGGTTTTCTCCGGAAGAACGGGGTGGGCTCAGCCGCATGCTTGACCGTGCAGTGGGAAAAAGGATGAATATCCGGCCGGCATCACGGACATAAAGCTAATTCATTGTCCAAACTGGCCCTTTTCTGATAAAGAAGAATTACCGCGGGTGACTTCCATTTGCGCGTATTCAGGTAAGTCACTGTTATGAATAAAAGTCCGTATGTTATTGCTGCATTTTCACTCCATACCATGTCGCGGAAGAGGAAACAAAATGTCATACGGATTGAGGCGATACGAGACAGTCCACAGGCTCTGGTGGTTTGTCTTCTTCATCATTTGCCTTTTCATGGCCGGGTATTCGCAAATTTTCACCAACACGCCACGCAAGGGCCCTGAGCTTAAGGACCTGAAGAGACCCGATTTTTGGACCGGGCTTCAGGGCATACGCATGACTTCCCCCAGCCCGGATCGCTCGGCGGCGGCAAAGGACCATCAGGTACGGGGCGCCTCTAAGGACAACCCCGAACCTTCAAAACGGGATGACTTCCAGGATAATATTGAACTGGTCAGCTCAACGCTGCTTTTTCTAATCCGGGCCGGCATAATTTTTTTGGAGCTTCGCCTGATCTGGCTGTTGGTCCAATACGCTGGAAGATATCTGCTCCAGATACTCATGTCGGAGAGCGGAGAACGAAGGCCGCCTCGCCGCCAAGAGGGTCAGGACAGGCCCGAGCCGCTTTTCCCGGTTCAGGCCCTTGCTGACAAGGTCAGGAGGAGCCCTCTTAGTTACTTTTTACATCCTTTTATCAGGCTCAAACTGATGCTTTCGGGCGTTCGGAGAAACATATCGGCTGAGAACCTGTTCGAGAAAGAGCGCCGAGTGGTAGAGGCCGACTGGAACATCCTGTACGGCTCGTGGGGACCCTACCGTATGCTTTTCTGGATTTTGCCCGTCCTGGGTCTCGTGCAGACGGTCCTGCTCCTCACCGCTCAATTCAACCTCAACCCGGCGGCTGTCGCCATTATTCCTCAAAAGGAAGCCCTCGACGCGGTCAAGCCAATGCTCAGCCTCACCCCTCAAAAGGAGATACTCGACGCAATCAGGCCCACTTTGAACCTCCTCCTCCCGCTGATTCAGGCGGCGGGCGCGGCTGTCTTTTTCCAGTTGGCTTCCACCCTGTTGAGATATTTCGAAGAACTTTATCTTTTTAATCTCGACTCCTTCATCTACGATCGGCTGCTCTCAAAACTCCCGTTCCGAAGCAGTGACACACTCGTCATTCTGGAGTCGCTTCACGGGCAGTATGGAGAACTGCGCGCCTCGCTTAAAAGGCTGGAAAACGAGCTGCTGCCGCAAACCGAACTCGAGAACAAGAAATGAAACGTTCTGAAAGGGGCGGTGGCATAAAAGTCGGGCCGCTGCTCAAGAAATTCCTGGAGCTGCATCCCTCGTTTACTGCAAACCCGATTGGAGAGTGGAAGGACTTGGTGGGAGAACAGGTGGCCCGCTATACCGTCCCGAAGTCGTTGAAGGACAAAGTTCTGGTCATCCTTGCCCATGATTCGGTCTGGAAGCACCACCTGGAACAATTTAAGGAGGTTTTGAAAGAGAAGATAAACGGCAGTAGGCCGAATCCCATAGTAGATAAGATAGTGGTGAAGGTTGCAGAAATGCCTGAATCGGCTCCTGTTTTGAACCCCGCCCACAAAAATCTGGGAAAAATCAAACCGAAGCGCATTGCAGTGCGCAAAAAACCGAAATCCCCCACCAGAAAGCTGACCCCCGAAGAACAATCCCTGATAAAGAGCCTCCCGGACCCGGACCTGCGCGAAATCGGGGCAAAGATCCTCAAGCGAATTCCTGCCGGCGATGCCGAATCTGAGCAGCCATAGGCCTTCCCTCCAGGCGAATCGTTCACGCGAAGAAAGAAAAATCAAAAAGGCAGGGTTCCCGCCGAAAAATAAACTCCTTTTTTCTTCGCGCCTTCGCGTGATAAACAAAAATTCCTCCTGGTTCGACGAAAGATTGCACGCGAAGCCGCGAAGGAGAACAGAAGCGGGGCATAGTGTATAGCATCTGGTCTCGAAAAGCCCGCCGGCTGCCGCTTTTCTGACTCTCTTCCTTGTTTGCCTTTTCGCGTCTTTGGGGGAAAACAGATCTGCGCTGGCCCATAAAGCCTCGCGTGAAATAGATTCGTTTTCAGAGCAGGCCTAAACCTCTCTCAGCCCCGTCCATGGTTCCACGAGGCTATGCTTGATGCCCAGTTGATCGAGGATTCTGGCGACAACAAAATCATGGATGTCCTCGATAGCGCGAGGGTTGTGATAAAAGCCGGGCATGGCGGGTAAAATGATGGCTCCGGCTTCGGCCGCCTTGAGCATATTGGCGAGGTGTATCCGGTTGAGAGGCGTCTCACGGGGCACCAGAATGAGGGGACGGCGTTCCTTGAGGCACACGTCGGCAGCTCGGTGGACGAGGTTCTGGGAAATCCCGGCGGCAATCGCTCCGAGAGTGCCCATGGTGCACGGAACGATGACCATGCCGGCGCAGGGAAATGAGCCGCTTGCAATTGGGGCCGTGAAATCGGATTCCCCGAATACGCGGACCCCGGGAGGAAGATCGTCCATAAGGGCCACACCGGTCTCCGTTTCATAGACCAGTCTTCCCGCTTCGGAAGAAACAACCCAGACTTCGTAGTCCTCCCGGGGGATGGCCCGTAGAAGCCTCCTTGCATACCCGGCGCCGCTGGCGCCCGTGATTGCTATCGTCAGGTTTTGCTTTTCCAATCTGAGGGTCCTGTTTTGAGGTTCTCGAGTGCTTCCTTTGCCGAAACTCCCCGGTGTACCATGTCGCAAATGGCTCTCAGCACTGCTTCCGGGTCCGGCTGTTGAAACACGTTTCGCCCGGCGGCCACGCCGCTTGTACCTGCCTGAATGCTGATATCTATCCTTTCGAGAGTATCTTCTACCTTCATTGACTGCCCGCCGGCAACCAGTATCGGCACATTCAGGCTTGAGCTTATCCGGGCAAGTACATGAAAATCCTTGGGGAAGGGAATTTTTATGATGTCGGCTCCCATCTCGGCGGCAACCCGGGCCGCGTGTGCTATATGTGCATCCTCAGCGGCCCCGTCTATCCTGTCCCCGCACGGGTAGGCCATGACCAGCAGGGGGACCTGCCAGTCGGCACAGGACCTTCCGACTTCGCCGAGGTCTTTAAGCATCTCGGGTTCGTGATTATCACCCAGGTTGAGGTGAAAAGAAACCGCATCCGCTCCGGCCCGGATCGCCTCGTCCACGCTTCCAGTCAAGACCTTGTGGTAACTGCAGGGTCCGAGTTCGGTTGAAGCCGACAGATGCATAATGATCCCCGGCGTCTGCCCGTTTGCCGGGTGCAGACAGCGTAGCATCCCCTTATGGAGAATCAGGGCGTCGGCCCCGCCCCTTACACCCGACTCTATGGTTGCTTCAAGGCGCTCGATGCCGGGGATCGGCCCCATGGTAACCCCGTGATCGAGGGGAAGCACGACCGATCGTCCGTCCACCGGTGATAAGATCCTTCTGAGACGCAGAGTCTTTCCGTTCATAAGACGTAACAGATTTTCAGTGCTGAAAATTGGTTCATCCGGTGCAAACAAGTATCTTCAATGTTTTTCGCACGCGAAACCGCGAAAAAGAAAACAATGAAAACGGCGGCAGCGGGCAGTTCATTCCGGTAATGTCATGCCTAATTCTATTCTACTCCTTCGCGTCTTCGCGCGAAAATAGCCTGTCGGAGAACATATTCTCACGCAACCGAGGCAAGAGGTGTGTAGATATCCAGTTTCGGCGCCTGTTCCAGCTCACCTGCCTGGAAAAGATAAGAGTAAAATAACTCGAGTCCCCTGCGCTCCTCTCCGTTGAGATCGAAGCGGAGGCAGCGATAGTACTCCTCCAGTTCCGGAATGCTCAAAAGGCCGGATTCGGCGGCCCGCTCACAGATCCTGCCTATATTGGCGCGCCCCCATCTCTTTGAAGAAAGAAGCGCCTCGATCCCTCCCTGTACTCGTGCGTCTTTGGCCGCAACGGTTTCCTTCCGTATCACCCAGACGGCGAATACAAAAGGGAGCCCGGTCCAGTCAAACCAAGCCGCGCCAAGGTCGAGCACGTGAGGGAAAAGGCCGCTTCGGCCGAGTCTCAGAGCCTCGTCCCCGATTGCCAGGCAGGCTTCGGGGAGTTCGCTGCCTTTTATGATTTCGGAACAGGACCCGGTTGCAAACCGGGGCGTCACTTTATATCTCAGCTTGCACAGGACTTTGAACAGTCCGACCGAAGTGTGTGACTGAGAGCTTGCAATGACGGTCTTTCCGGAGACCTGCTCGACGGGCATGCGGCTGAGCAGCAGCACGCTTTTGACTTCGCCGGCGGAGTTGATGGAGAGGTCCGGCACGATATGGTAGTGTCCGGCCCGCCGGGCATATTCGATCGATGAAACGGGGCTTATGTCCAGCGAGCCGCCCGCGGCAAGCTCATTTAACCTGGACGGCACTCCCCGGACTATTTCAAAAGGATTCGGCATGATGCCGGCCTCAAGCGGGTAATAGACTGGAAGCACGTTTAAAAAATCGATCCTTCCGAGCCTTAGCTTGCCCATTTCAATGCTCCTTCTTTTCCTGATTGAATAAGCGCTTCATAGAGATTGGATTCGCCAACTTCAGATGGAATGGAGATAGCCAGAATATGTGCTCCAGCGCCCGGCGTGATTCTCCCCAGGTCGCTGCTGCGGCCGAGCATGCGAGCAGGATTGACCGTAATCATTTCGATCAGTTCTTTCGGATCGATGGAAGGGTTATTGCCGGCCGTAAAGGCTGCTTCGGCGAAAAGGTTCAGGTCCGTATTGCTGGCCAGGCTGTCCGTTCCCAGGGCACAGGTCATTCCGAGAGAAAGGGCCCGGTCGATTTGCGGGCTGCCTGACCCGATGTTCCGGTTGCTTCTCGGACAAAATACCGCGGTGCAGCCTCTTCCGGCTGCAATTCTCCAGTCCGATTCGTTCATATGCACCGCGTGCACCAGGAGGGTGTCGGAATCGAGTACACCGAGGCGGTCCAGGTACTCAATCGGGGTCATGCCGGGGGGATTCCACTTCGGGGCCCAGCGCCCGAGTCTCTCCAGAAGGTCCCGGCAAAAGCCTGTGCCGGTTTGTAGAAATTCGATCTCTTCGCAATGTTCGGCCGCATGGATCGAAAATGGAAGCCCGCGCTCGCGTGTCCACTCTTTTGACTCCGCTATGATCGCGGGTGAAACGGAATAGACGGAATGCGGCGCCAGGGCGGGCATGGAGCCGTTTTTGCCGTGGGAATGCGTTGAGACTGTATCGCGGCCGCCAAAGGCCGGGTCGATCCCGGGAGGCAGGGCGGCTGAGACGGAATCCAGGTTGAACCCGAGCAATTCGATGAAAACCTGCCGTTCCAGGCGGCGGGACGAGCCGGCGTTGTCTTTGGAATCGTCGGCAGAAGGTTTTTGTACGGCAAGGACTTCGTTTTGCACGGCGCCCCCGTTTGTAACGTCTCCGCAAAATGCGGTCCCGCCATCCAGGAGTTCAGCCCGGCCGATGCGCAAAGCGTCATCGGGGCACTTGGGGGTCCTGTCCCTGACAGAAAACAAAAGCTCGATCCATTGGCGCCATCCCGGTTGCGGAATGGGTATCCGGCCCCTAAGGGCTGAGAGTTCGAGATGTGTGTGGGCGTTGACCGTTGCCGGGAAAAGGGCGGCTGCTCCGTGGTCTTTCAATCGGGTTCCTGCTGGAGAGGATTTTCGCACCGAATCAAACGGCCCCACCGCCATAATGCGGCCCCCGTGGGTCAGCACCGCTCCGTTTCTCACGGGAGGGGCGGATACAGGCACAACCCACTCGGCCCGGTGGATCGCCGGACAATTAAAGCCGAGCCCCGGATCGCTAAGCACAAAATTCGGCTCTTCCGCTTCCCGGTCCTTGCTCCCCATTATTGGTAAATCCGTTTCTCGCAAAAACCCTCCAAAAACCGCCCTGCTCTGCGTGGCCTTAATTCTTCTCTCTCCGCGTTCCCGTGTCAGCCTCTCCCCCGTCCTCCGTCTTAAGAGCTGGCAATCTAAAATCTAAAATCTCAAAATCTAAAATCCCTCGCTCCCTGCTCAAATCAGCTCATAAGCCATCGTGCGCTGCCTCGGCTGGAAACCGGCCGATTCTATTATTCTCCTGATTTCTTCTACCGAGAGGCGGAAGCGGACCCCCGCCGCTGCAACCACGTTTTCCTCGATCATTGTGGATCCAAAGTCATTTGCGCCGAAAAAAAGGGCCAACTGCGCCACCTTCGGGCCCATGGTTACCCAGGAGGCCTGTATGTTGTCAAAGTTGTCCAAAACGAGCCGGGAGGCTGCCAGAAGCCTCAGATAAGAGACCGCTGTGTCCGGTTCCCGGGGAATTGCGGTGTTCATGGGTTGGAAGGCCCAGGGGATGAAAGCGGTAAAGCCCCCCGTTCGGTCCTGAAGATCACGAAGGGCGAAAAGGTGCATGAGCCTCTGCCTGGGCGTCTCTTCGTGACCGAACATCATTGTGGCGGTCGTGCGGAGACCCTGTGCATGCGCCTCCTCCATGACCCCCAGCCATTCGCCCGCGGAACATTTGCGCGGAGACACTTTCTTTCTGACCGCATCCACCAGAATTTCGGCGCCTCCACCGGGGATTGAATCCAGTCCGGCGCTCTTTAACCTCGATATGACGCGGCCCACATCGATGCCTTCCTGGCGGCTGAAAAATACAATCTCGGGCGGCGAAAAAGCATGGACGTGAATGGGGTACCTGGATTTTATGAATTGCAGCATCTCTTCGTAGAAAGACAGCGGCAAATCGGGGTGATGGCCGCCCTGCATCAGGATCTGGGTCCCACCCAGGCGCAGAGTTTCCTCTATTTTGGCGCACAGCTCATCGCGGTTCAGCACATAGGATTCGTGGTGGCCTGGAGGCCTGGAAAACGCGCAGAAGCAGCATTCGCAGACGCAAACGTTGGTATAATTTATATTGCGGTCGATGACGTATGTAACGATAGGTTCGGCATGCTTGTCCAGGCGCGCCTGATGGGCCATCTGTCCCAGTTCATGAAAATCCGCGTTCTGGTAAATGTCCCACGCCTGATCGATGTTCAGTCTGTTCCCGCTCATCTCAAGCAACCACGCAGTGCTTGTTATGATTGTGATCGTCTCCGGAAACGCCGCTCCCGGATACTCTTCGAAACAGGCTGTCCCGTTCCACCGGTTCAAACCCGCCGTCCCGGATGATTCTTTCTATTTCCGATCGAGTCAGTCCCTGCTGAGACTCGGCGCCCGCCATGTGCCCGATTTTTTCCTCGATCACGGTCCCGTCAAAGTCGTCGGCGCCGTAGTACAGGGCGGTCTGGGCAAGTTTGACGGATAGCATCACCCAATAGGCTTTGATGTGGGCAATGTTGTCGAGCATCAGCCTGCTTACGGCAATTGTTTTCAGATCGTCGACGCCGGTTGTTGGCGGAAGATAGCTGAGTTCGTTGTTGGCGGGCTGAAATGCCAGAGGAATAAAGCAGACGAGGCCGCCTGTTCTGTCCTGAAGTTCGCGAAGAGCCGCCATGTGTTCCAGGCGTTCCTGCACCGTTTCGATATGCCCGTAGAGCATTGTGGCGTTGGTTTTGATTCCGATTTCATGGGCCTGGCGTATCACATCCAGCCACCCCTTTCCATCCAGCTTATCGGGGCACAGACTCTGTCTTATTCGCGGGCTGAAAACTTCGGCCCCGCCGCCGGGAAGCATCTGAACGCCCGCCGATTTCAGGCGAAAAAGAACCTCTTTGACCGGTATGCTCTCAGCTTTTGCAAAATGAGCCACTTCGACAGCGGTAAAAGCCTTGATAAAGACCTCCGGCTTCATGTCGCGAATCTTTTGGATCAGGTGCTCGAAAAAGCGAAAAGGCAATTCGGGAT
>Ga0326728_10003840_pt1 | contig 45663 bp, 34 predicted proteins | sample MB3enrmetagenome_FD_207602 | JGI IMG/M metagenome (GOLD analysis project Ga0326728, IMG submission 207602) | Lab enriched peat soil microbial communities from McLean, Ithaca, NY, United States - MB31MN | ecosystem: Environmental > Terrestrial > Soil > Wetlands > Peat | place: USA: New York...
TTCCTGCATTGCATCTTCAGGTAGGGCTGAGATCTCAAAGTTCTCGCTGATATAGATGTGATTTGTCGAGGAGGTGAGAGTAGCCGTGCCCCGCTGCACAGCCCATGCTAACAGAACTTGAGCAGGAGTTTTGTTTACCCGCCGGGCGATAGCTGTAATAACCGGGTCGTCGATCAACTTGGGAGTCATGTTGTGCCCCAGGGGCGCAAAGGCTTGCAGCACGATGCCGTGGCTTTTGCAGTAATCGAGAAGGTCCGACTGCTGGAGATATGGATGCGACTCGACCTGAAGCACGGCAGGCTTTATCCTGGCGGCATCGGCAACCTCTTGCAGGACTGCCAGACTGACGTCCGACAAGCCGATGGCCTTGCACCTGCCCGCATCCACCAGGCTCTCCATGGCTTGCCAGGTATCCAGCAACGTCACCCCCTCATCATAGATGACATTACCTCTTTCGTCCCTTGGGTCCTGGTTGTCTCCGGGTTTAAAGGCAAAGGGAGTGTGAATGAGATAGAGATCCAGGTAGTCGAGTTGGAGTCTTCTAAGACTTGCCTCAAAGGCTGGTTTGACCCTCTCCGGACGATGATTGGTGTTCCACAGTTTTGTGGCGATAAACAGATCCTCGCGCTTGACCTTTCCTTCTGTAAGAATCCTCCTAATCGCCTCACCAATGGCGTTCTCGTTATGGTAACGTTCGGCACAGTCGAATTGACGGAATCCCACTTCCACCGCAGCCAATACTGCATTCTCGGTGTCGGTGAGGTCAGGAATCAGGGTGCCGAACCCGAGAGCTGGCATAAAAGAACCGTTATTGAGGGGAAGCTTTGTATAACGTAGATCGTCAAAGGTTTCCATGGGTTCCTCCCACATATTTATTTAGTATCTTCATATACTTACTATAATTATTGCTGGCTGTGCCGCAATGGACGCTCTCGTTTTAACCCCTTCATGAAGTGGATCGGAGGAATCGGCGGCGGAGTTCAAGGATCGCGGCATCCGGATGAACTCGATTTCACCCGGCGCCGTCGATACACAGCTTATCGATAGCCAGTTCAAAACCAGAGAAGAAGGCGACGGCGCCTGTGCTTTGTTCTCGCAAATGCGGAGGCAGAAGCCCGAAAGCCTGGAAAACGGAATGACGATGAGGCTTGCACAAAAAAATCGAATCCAGTGCCGGCGTCAGCAGTGGCATGGGTCTGGGGGCGTGGAGGGGCGGCCCGGGGCCTATCCGAATGAACCTAACCTGCAGTCGAGTCAGGCAGGCCACGAGAGTGACAGGCATTACATCCAGGCGCTTTTAGATTTAATAAATCGGAATGTCCCATTTTAAGGTAGCAGACTACCTTAAAATGGGACATTCCGAATTTTAATGAGTACTTTCGAGGCAGATACGCAGATCGGCGGGTTTGGCATTCGCGCAAATTTACGCGGAAGCGCTCTCGGGAGATACGATCCTGGATTATGCCCCTTCTTCCTTCAATCGCCTTCCTGATATTGTTTTCAGCATCACTGTTCCACGGTTCGCACTTTAAGTCGCTAAATTCACTTAGCACAACGTCTTTTATGGGACCCAAAGTTTAATTATGATTTCCTTTTGCGAGAGTGGATCATATTGTCCCCTCACATTAAGATGATCGAACGTAAACTCAGTCCGATCTGCATGTTTCAGGTTGTTTAAGACTTGGGCGACCAGAATACGTATTCTTCCGGCAGTATCCGCAAGATCGCCGTAATGCTCATCATGTGCCCTCAGTGTGTTTTGAAGTTGAAAATACACCAGCAAAACGTTTCCCGCCAATTCTTTGTCTGATATCGGCTTTGACATTATCATGCCTTCGCAACAGTACCCACCGCAGTTTCGCATTGTGATGGAAATACTTGGTTTTTCATATAGCTTGAATTCGTTTAGAGTCCCAGTCGGCGTGAATCCACTCTTTTTGATAGTTGTCTCAAAATTATCAAAATTTCCATCCCCTTGCTTACGTTCTGAATCAGTGTCGCCAGATCGGGCGCGAGCTTGAGGTTGAAGTGGAGAGGTTAGGTTCGGAGACGTTGAGTGAGTCTCAAGGGAATTGTCGTGAGAACGTCCTTGCGTGGCATCGACAATCAACACATGTCTCTCGTTGTCCAGCTTCCAGGAATCAAGTCTCTCAAGCAGGCTTTGTCCCAAGACCCCACCTAGGGGAGAAATTGAAGCTGGAACGTTGCTTATTTTGATCCCTCCCAATGCCAGTTCCCGAATCAAGAACCTTGGACTTTTCAGCACGGAACCATCTGCCAATAGGTAGGCCTGTCCCGGAAGAAAATCGCTTTCCTTGATCGAACCGGTTTTCAGAAGGGTCATTACCACATCGGCGGGAACGAAAACATCAGCAGCCCCGCTGTCCAGGACAAAATTTAGAGTTACAACGCTGTTAATCCGAACGGGTAGAGTATACACTCCTCTTTGTTTGTTTAGTGGAATCTCGACAGCACATGCTTGGGTGGCAAAAATGAAAGAAACGACAAAGATGAAAAAAGTCTTTGAACTCATCCCTTGCCTTCCCACTCCGTCATTGCTCTGGATATATGAACTTGTTTCACTTCACATTAATCTGTCCGGAACCTTCACAATGATCTCCGGCCTGCCCTGATAGCTCTGAATCATCCTTGCCATGCAGGTCTCCGTACCAGAATAAGGCGTTTCAGGCGGGCTGGCAACCGTTCCACAAACCGTTTCCTGCCGGCCGATAAACTTTCCTGTTTCCCCGGGAGTATGGTTTGTCGGGCGATGACTTTGAGGGCTGCTGCCCATGGCCGAGCCGACCGGAATGCGGGTCATGGCATGGTAAGTAGTGATTCCACCTCTTAGATTCATCAGGATTCAGCCATCTGTTCATCGATATAGCAATACCGCCAGGTCTCGCCTGGCTCGAACGACCTGATCACCGGGTGCTTGGCGGTGCGAAAGTGCGCGGTGGCATGTTTGTTTTTGGAACTGTCGCAGCAGCCCACATGTCCGCAGGTTTCGCAAAGACGCAGGTGTACCCAGGAATCGCCCGTCTGCAGACACTCTTCGCAGCCATTAGTTCTCGGCGGAGTTGCCCTTACCTCTTTGAGATGTGTACACTGACTGGCCATTGCCTTACCTCCGTTTCAATCAGCTTCGGTGAGCATATTTTTCAGCCCTGTATAAAGCTCTGCTCCGGCTATAGTTCATCCTCTCCTTTACTCGTTCAACACACGATGGACGAACGAGACCGCATTCGATCCCTCCCCAACTGCCGATGCCACACGCTTGAGATTGCCTGCCCTGACGTCGCCGACCGCGAACACCGCGGGCATGCTCGTTTCCAGGAAATAGGGACTTCGAGCAAGTGACCATTGCGCTGCGGTTAAGTCATCTTTTGATAGATCCGGCCCTGTCCTTATGAACCCTTTGTCGTCGAGCGCCACGCAACCGTTTAGCCAGTGTGTGTTCGGAACGGCGCCGGTCATGAGGAAGACGTGATAGATATCGTGAGTTTCTATCATTCCCGATTGATTGTCACGCCATCGAACGCGCTCGAGATGATCACCGCCTTCAAGCTCGATGATTTCGGTGTGCTTTCGCAATATGATTGCGGGACTATCTTCCATGCGCCTGATGAGATATCGTGACATAGTCTTCGCCAGACCGCCTGACCGGATCAGGACATGCACGCGCTTTACACTCTGAGCCAGAAATACGGCTGCCTGACCCGCGGAGTTACCGCCGCCTACCACAATGACTTCCCGGCCGCCGCACAACTGGGCTTCTATGAACGTAGCGCCGTAGTACACACCTGCGCCTTCAAACTGTGATAAGTTGTGAAGGGCGAGCCTGCGGTATTGTGCGCCGGTCGCGATGATCACTGCCCGCGCCTGTATGTGACCACCTTCGTCAATTTCTATTGTGTATGGCTTCCGATTGCGCAGGAGTCGCGTTGCGGATTTCGCGATGAGTACCTGCGCTCCGAACTTCTGTGCCTGGGTGTAGGCGCGTGCGGCTAGCTCCTGCCCGGAGATGCCATTCGGAAAGCCAAGGTAGTTCTCGATTCTCGAGCTGGAGCCAGCCTGTCCTCCAGGCGCATTGGTTTCCAGCAGCAAGACATCCAGCCCTTCGGATGCTCCGTACACGGCAGCCGACAGCCCCGCCGGCCCAGCGCCGACGACCACTAGATCGCGGATCTTTGTCCGATCGATGGCTTCGTTGAAGCCAAGGCAATCCGCGAGTTGCTGGTTGCTCGGATTCCGCAGCACCTGCTGACCGCGGTAGATCACGATCGGCACGTCTTCTAAATCGATCTGAAAACGATCGAGTAACTTTCGGACGTCCGGATCACGTTCAACGTCGACAGAGGCATAGGGATGACCATTGCGGGTGAGAAACTCTCGCAGGCGAAGCGTTCCGGCGGAATGGCTGGAGCCAACGAGCACGACGTTTCCGATGCCCCGCGCAATCAACTCCATCCGCCGCAAAATGAACGCCCTCATGAAGACTTCGCTCAACTCGCTGTCGGCCTGCACAAGACTCACCAGTTGATCGCGGTCCAACTGAATGATTTCGCCGGACTCGCTCACTCGAAGCCGCACAAATGCGCGGCGTCCCGAAAGCAGGTTTACTTCGCCGGTGAACTGACCCGTCCGGCAGATGGCTACAACTTCCTCGGCGTCGCCAGATACCTTGACAATGTCTATCTGACCCGTCTTGACGACAAAGAACCGGGTGGTTTCCTCGCCAGCTTCGGCAAGCACCTCACCGGTTTTGGTTCGCCGCGCCTGACCATGCAAAGCGATGCGCGCCACTTGCTCCGACGTCAGCTTCGGAAACACCCGGTCGGGCTGCTCGCGGGGAAGCGGTGCCGATGATGGTTCTGTGTAGGTCATGAAACGATCCGGTCTCCTGCTCGCATACTTGCTGGAAAGATCGACCTGTTTTCATAGTAAGCATTTTCTACTGGTGTTGTGGAGTAGCATGGATAGGTCTCAGGCTCTTGTCGATCCGGTCGGGCGGAAATGCTTAGAGAGCTTTGCGAAGGAATCGGTATGATCCGACAGGCAGTCACGAAGCATCTGTCGATTTTGGAAGGAGTCAACTTTGTGGTGACTTAGAAATGTGAGCGGGACGAAGCTTCACTTTCTCGATCCGGTTTCCATCCGCGCTCTCGCTAACGCTCAAAAGGAACCTTGGAGGGTAAGAATAACAAAAGACTTGGCACCTTCAAACTCCTGCCAAGAAGACGCTGTGCACTGCGTGTATTCCAAAACCAACAATCTTGCACAATCTCGAAAGAATCAGTTTGCAACGACATGATTCGAAGACGGCAAAGATTCTTGAAACACGGGGCATGCTGCTGGTTCCAAGGAAAGTCGCGGGATCGGTCCAAGACTCGCCTGACAGGTGATGCAAGGTTGCACACGGGCGGGGCCTCGAATTCATAATAACCCAAGCCCACCAGGTGAGTGAATGTCTTCCACGGATCGGGTCCGACGCAGGCCAGGCAGGTACAAGCATGAACTGGATAGTTTAGTTTGATAAGGGAATTGCAAATGTTAACACGTGGGAGAGTTTTGTTGATCGAACAATGCTGAGCAGAATCAACTTTCCGGTCCAATGATAAGCTCTACAAGTTCTTCTTAAAACTTGCTTAGCCTGCAGTCGATTGGTGTCATAGGCGCCGGATAGCATAGAAAACGCCAGGCTTTACCGGGCGTGACTTGACTCAAAAACAGTATCATGTTCTCAAATTTCTAAAGTAACTTCGTTAGCTGATTCCAGCAATTTCGACTCGATCTTCGTCCTCAACTCGCTGAGCGCTATCTGGCAATCCAACTTCTCTTTCACCAGATTCTGGACCTTGACCAGAAAATCATGCTCCACATCCACCGATAGCAGCTTTAAGGGGTCCCCAATCAGCTTCACTTCGCACTGCAATGTCCTGACCCGTCCATTCACTCTGATAGAAAGTTTCTTTCTGGCAAAGGTGACGAGTTGAAATACGTGGGCCGTGTCTATCCGATGGTATCCAGCCACCCTCAGTTCCTTTACCAGGAATTCGGCTATGTCTTCCTCTTTGGCTGTTTCAACGTCAACAAGGAGGATGTGTCCAGGGCGGTTCTTCTTGGTAATAGTTGGGATGAGTTGGACGTTGCGGGCGCCGCGTTTTATGATCCGTTCTACCGCAAAACCGAGTACCTCCCCAGACACATGATCGACCTGCGCAAGTATCAGCCTTGATTGCTTCTCCATAAAAACACTCCCCTCTCAAATCCCCACTAGGAATCAAACCCTTTCATGACTCCGCCATTGTATGCAGAACCTTCTCAGGCCGGAGGAGGAGAGTGCCATTATAATGCTCGTCGTCTCCGCTGCATCCTTAGAGTTGGGTCCTTGCTCTCCCTCAGGCTCTTTGCTCCGATCGTATAAGGAGAATCTAGGTACTACGGACGATCTTGGTCGCCAGCCTTGCCACCTGTTCCGCACGCTCACGCGCACCTGGAATACCAACGGTTATGAAGCCGGAGCGCTCGGCAACTGCCGCTGCCTCCTTCGGGTCCATGGTCCCCATCGCAGCAGCCACCGCCGCGGGAACGGTGACATTGATGATGGTGTTGCTCGCCAGATACAATTCAGAGGCTACAGCTGCGGCTAATGGTACTGCCCAGGCAACATCGGTTCGATCGCCCTTAACGATCTTCGGCAGAAGATCGTGAACGAAACCTTCCAACCGCGCGGTCTGGCCATTAACCGTAACCTCCACGTCCAGCAAAGCATCGAAGGCCCAGTATTTCTCGACAATCCTGCCTTTGCGCCTGGCAGCGGGGCCAAGCTTCGTCACATGGACTTTGACGTCTTTCCCGAGCATGCCGCTGAACATTGCGTTTGCGTTGGCCTCAACGGTCGCCTGGCGCTCCCGATCCAGATCAAACACAACATCGGCCAGGGACTTGCCTGCCATGAGGTCTGCATAGACTTTGGCAGCACGACGATAGAGGGCGTTGCACCGCGTCGGCTCTGTTGCCAGGATGAGAGTGTCTGTCACCGGACCACCGTGCACCTCCACGGCCTTACGAGCTACCGTGTTAATCGCGATTAGTGCCATCTCCGGATCGAACGAACATGCCGCACGATCTTTGACGATCGCCTCTCCCGCGGCATTCTGGTCCCCTTTGTTTTGCAAGAGCGCTTTCATTGCCACAACGGCGTAGGCGGACACGTGCCCCAGAGGGGCGTTAACAGGCCCTCCGGAGAATCCGGCGATACCCTCCTGGAAGGCGCTGAATATCTCGTCCAATGCCATCATGCCAATGACAGAAGGCCCCCCGACATCTTTTAGAATAAGTCCCATGTCACCAATCACTCGGGCCGTGTCGTATTCCTCGCCGGTCACCTTCATGTGCAGCTTAGCTGGTAGTTGAGCCGTCTCAACCGCTGACTTACCGACCAGATAGGCGGTGTTGATCTTCTGGTATTGCCCATGTTCCTGGCCGACCTCGGCGTCGGGATGAATGATCTCGAGGATGGCTGCCGAGCCAAAGAGAGCAGCGGTGAACGGATGCGGGTGAATGCCGGCTCCGGCCATGGCATCGAGCATGGCCTGCGTCCCGATCCGCGCCCCGTTGGTAGCCATTTCCGGCCAGATCACGTCTTCTCCCAGTGCACTATGGCCGTATAGTGGGCCGCCCCCAACGTTTTGTGGCAACTGACGGCCGCTGACCGGGCTGAGTTTTCCCTCGACCATCGCCTGATAAATGGCCTGCACGGCAGGAAAGCCGGAGATCTTGTTGTTCATCTTGGCTGTTGGAATCGCCACCACCCCGCAGCGATCCACCTTGGCGATCATGCGAGCCATGGCTCCGAGCTTGCGGTTGCCCGCAGGTATCCCCACCTGCGCCTGTGCTCCCATAACATAGAGCATAGCCGCGCTGAGCAATGCGGCATTGGCTCCATCAGCCCCTGCATCCCTAGCAGCAGCAATCGCCTTAGTCAAAACATCCTGCACAGGCAAGTGTCGCACGTTAGCGAACTTTACGGAGATGTCGGCACCACGCAAGAGTTCCTCGGTAACCACATTGGCAATGGCGATGACCGCGATATTGAGCATTCCGTGTCCCCCGGCAAGAGCCTCGATGCGGTCGCTGGTGAGCCAGTTGACGTTGGTGGTAGCAGCAGTCACTGCCGCCACAATAGTTTTGTCCATGAAATATCCTCCTTGTCTGTGTGGATTGACTGTGTGGATTCGTCGAGGGGATTTAACCAAATTTATAAATCCCTTTTAATGAGCCGTTCGACAAAGTCAAGTTAGCGATAATCGATTAAGGTAAGAACGAAGTTCTGCTGAGATAAATCCCAATAACGCGTCAACCCGGCTACCAACGAATCTCGCGGGGCGTTTTGGGTTTGACTACCGCCATAAAACCTCCCGGGACACATTGAAGGCCATAGAATCTTCACATAAGAATCACGAACCCAACTGGTGTACCACTGGCTTCGCGGTTGATGTCCTCGTTTCCACCCCATCGTTTTGAAGGAACTCAGGCGAAAATTATGCGATAGCACCGGACCAGAGGAAAAGCTCACACAGCGTGGATGTACTGTCTTCGTGTGTGGTAGACCACTCCTGCGCCAACCTTTTTTAGACCAGCGGCTGCAAGGCAGCCGATTTTTCCTACCCCGGAAAGGAGAAAATGATGAGAGTCGATCAGGCAGTAAGCGTTTATCTTGGGTACCACCTCGTTGCTTTCAATGAAGATTAATGAATGAAACGGAACTGGTGAGTAATCTGGTGCGTCGTTTCTCAAGGAAGAGGAGAGCCGCACGAACTTTGACGGGACTGTTCATTAGGCCGAACCGCCAGGCATCACCGGCGCACGTTAGCACGTTAGTGTGGATGCCTTTGTCCGACAGTTTTACCAAGAAACCTCACGGATTCCTTATTTCCACTCGACCCTCGTAAGACCAATCATTATGGCCGCCGTCAATGATCACCAACTTCGATCCGGGAACAGTGGCGGCAAGAGCTTTTGCGTGCCGTACCGGGATAACTGTGTCTTCCTTGGCGCCAAAAATCTCAATCAGCCCTTTAAAATTCGAGAGTGCCTTTACATTATCCCAGTTGCCTTTCAGGATCAGACGAATAAGAATGGATGGAAAGTGTTCTTCAGCAACTAAAGAAAGCCTATCAAAAGGAACGATGAGCACGAACTTATCCGGTTTGTTAGTAAGACTTGCAAGGGATGAGGCAGGACCTGATCCAATAGATTCCGCGACTACGCAGACCGGAGTGCGAGGGTAAGTCTCTCTAAGAAACAGGTAGGCTTCTTGGGCCGCGCGATTAAAAGACTCTTTCGATGGAACACCTTCGCGATTCCCATATCCAGGGTATTCAAGAATAAAGACAGAATCATCACCTGAAAAACAAGGCACTGCATACAAACGGTCAGATGCCTGACCAGCGTTTCCGTGAAGCATTAGCCATACGTTTTCAGGCGATTCTACCTTTCGCGAATAACCGATAATTTCACCATTCCTAATCCATGGTGTCAGGCTGCTATTGTTAGGCCGATGAGTTGGATAGAATAGCAACATTCTCTCAATCAGCGAACATCCTACCATCCCGAATAGGGTAATGCATGTTAAAAGAAATATTGTCGTTATCAATTTCAGTAGCATATCAGTGTCGAATAATAATTAAATTGATCCGCATAAGATGCGGCGACTTGCTTTCCTGTCCGCATAAGACGCCAGCGGTTTCCTTGGCAGACATACGATAAACCCTGTACGTTCGATGACTCGCCATCAGCCCTGCCATTTATCTCGGTATATTATGCGGATCGGCATAATTATTTTCTCTCTCAAAGCCCATCCACAAGGCTACGGAGGTTTGAAGGGCACAGTTGAGGACGGTGGTATACAAGGTCGCGTTATGGTCCAAAATATTTAGGCACCAGCTAGCATACGGCATAGAACGTTGCTGTCAACGTAATCCGGATTAACCTGTCGGCTGGAGGATTGGAGACACCTCCATTGTGTTAATTTTCATCTTCATAGTCCGTAGTATAGACAGCAATAAACCGACCATCAGAGGCGCTATACGTTCGACAGAAAGCAGTGCGTCTTCTTATTCAGAGGTCACCCATGTATTCAAACAACCCATAACGTAAAGATGCCAGCCATCTTCGGCTCTTTTAATCCGGGCTCCCTCTTCACCCATTGTCTCGCTACTGCTGAATGGAACAAATATAAACCTGCCAGGTTCCAATCCGGGCTTAATCGGGATATTCCCGGTCAAAAAGACAGAGCACGCCAGCGCCTTCCGCGTTGATTGTCCTTCTCTCCGCCGACCACATTCCTTGTCGCTGTGCGTAACAACCCGTGGAATAGCCATCTGCTCAGGCTAGGGGTCAGTCCATATACCTTGCCAATCTCGAAAGAATCAGTTTGCAACGAATCGATTCATTTATCCCTGCTCCCGGTCTTTCCTGAGCATGCGCGTCAGCATCCCTCCTGTAATGTTTCTGGCGTCAAACCCCCATTGCGAAAGAACCCTCATCGCATAGTAGGACCTTTGCCCGGACCTGCAATAGGCCCAGATTTCGCAATCCCGGGGTAATTCGTCCAACCTGGCCCGAAGCTCTGCCAGCGGGATGTTCACGGCCTTTTCCAGATGCCCCTTTTCGAACTCCGAAGGTTCTCGAACGTCGAGTATGAAGGCCTCGGTGGAATCGACATCCTCCCACTGGGCAAGTTGGGCATCTCCCCGGACCACGTTTGCCGCAATCATCCCGGCAAGATTTACCGGGTCTTTTGCGGAGCCGAATTGAGGCGCGTAACACAGTTCCGCTTCCTCCAGATCGAAGACGGTTCCGTTCTTTTGGATGGCCATGGAAATTACATCGATCCTTTTTTCAACGCCCGCCTTCCCTATTGCCTGGCATCCGACAATCCGTCCGTCCTTTTTGGAAAAGATCAGCTTGAGGCTGATGGTTTTGGCGCCGGGATAGTATCCCGCATGGTGTACCGGGTGGAGGTATATCTTGTCGTAGTCTTCGCGCCACAGCCCCAGCCTCTTCAGCGTCTTCTCGGCGGGGCCGGTAGACGCGATCGTCAGGTCGAAAACCCCGCAAACAGCCGTCGCCTGAACTCCTCGAAACCTCCTGTCCCTCCCATGGATTACATCAGCGGCGATGCGCCCCTGGCGGTTCGCCGGGCCCGCCAGAGGAACCAGAGTCCAGCGGCCCGTTAAAACGTCCCGGACCTCGACGGCATCCCCCACGGCCCAGATCCGGGGATCGCTGGTAACCATCCGGTCATCGACCCTTATGCCGCCCAATTCGCCGATCTCCAACCCGGCATCCCGGGCAAGCTTTGTCTCAGGCCTCACGCCGACGGAGAGAATGACGATATCGGCTCTTACCGCTTCTCCGGAAGCAAGACTGGCGCGAAGACCGCCCTCCGGGACAAGGTCGAACCCCATAACCGAATCTCCCAGATGCAGCGAAACTCCACGCCGCCTTAGTTCGTCATGCGCCGGAGAAACCATTTCGGGATCCAGGGCGGGCATGACCTGCGGCTGTGCTTCGACCAAGGTGACGCTCAGTCCGAGCTTCACGAGATTCTCCGCCATTTCGAGGCCGATGAAACCGCCCCCGACAATAAGCGCGCTCTTCGAACCCGCAGCCAGGCATTCCTTGATCTCTCTGGTATCGGGAATGCTTCTAAGGGTAAAAATTCCCGGAAGGTCTGCTCCCGCAATCGGAGGCTTAACCGGGGCAGCGCCGGGAGATAAAACCAGAGCATCATATCTTTCTGAATAAACCCGGCCCGTTGCAAGCTCTTTTACCTGGATTTCGCCCTTCGCCCTGTCTATCGATATGACCTCCGAGTTAAGGCGCACATCGACCTTGAAGCGCTTCTTGAACAGACCGGGGGTTGCGACCAGAAGCGATTCTTCTTTTTGGATTACTTCCCCGATGTGGAAAGGTAAGCCGCAATTTGCAAAAGATACGAAAGGTCCTTTTTCAAACAAAATGATCTCGGATTTTTCCGAAAGCCTTCTGGCTCGCGCTGCGCAAGAAGCGCCGCCAGCAACCCCGCCGACAATGAGAACTCGTTTTTCAGATCCCATCTGAACTCTCCCTGTTAGAGCTTAGAAGCTCACGCAATCGTCATTTCCGCAAACCAGCGAGGCAAGCGCCTTCCAGAATGCAATTGGATGATTTTATAACCGTTGCCTGTGGAAATAATTCGTCAACTTAAATTATCACGGACGCTTAAGCGAACTATGCGCGGCGATTTTGCTCGAAAACCTCTCGGAACGTCCGGAAAATTCATCTAATTATCCTCTATCCACGCTAAACGCGCAAGTGGTACGCAATGGGGCCGGTCTTGGCAGTTGAGGGAAACACCGACATCCCCGCAGTTCCAACCTCATTTCACGCCCGCAGCTCCGGCGGGTCTCAGTCAGATACCTCCCGTAAAACGGGAGGCATGGTAAACCGTGAACCGCTCAAAGCGGTTTGGCGACATTTGTTCACATCCAGGTCTTTCGGGAGGGCACTCGTTTACGCACCACCGTCATTCCCGGAAATGTCAAACTCTGTGAGCCCGCCGGCAGAGCCGGAGGCTTACCGGTTGATTAAATTAAATCAGGTTCTTTTGACAATTGTGTCGCTATGCGAAACACTTATAGTTATAAAGAAATGTTAAGCCGCAGGGAATTCTCTGTGGTTTTTTATTTCAGCAAGGAGTGAATCGAGCATGATCAGTGCCTCCAACATAGCCCTCAGTTACGGCAAGAGGGTCATATTCAAGAACGTAAACATAAAGTTCACCCCGGGGAACTGCTATGGGCTTATCGGCGCAAACGGCTCCGGCAAATCGACCTTTCTCAAGATCCTTTCCGGCGAGATTGAACCGGATAAGGGCGAAATAATCGTCGGCGCCAGGGAACGGGTGGCGGTCCTCAACCAGGACCAGTTCGCATTCGACGAGGAAACGGTTTTCAATACCGTCATCATGGGACATGCGCGACTGTATAAAGTCATGGCGCAGCGAGAGGCGATCTACGCAAAAGCGAATTTTACCGAAGAGGACGGCATTCGCTCGGCAGAACTGGAGGCAGAGTTCGCCGAGTTGAACGGCTATGAGGCCGAATCCGAGGCCGCGGTGCTTCTCAACGGTCTTGGCATACCCGAAGAAATGCGTTCCCGGAAAATGAAGGAACTGGAGGGGAGCGATAAGGTGCGGGTGCTGCTGGCCCAAGCCCTGTTCGGCAATCCGGACGTGCTGTTGCTCGATGAGCCGACCAACCACCTGGACCTCAAGTCCGTCACCTGGCTTGAGGAGTATCTTATCCGTTTTCCCAATACGGTCATCGTAGTTTCCCACGATCGGCATTTTCTAAACCAGGTCTGCACTCATGTGGCGGATATCGACTTTGGCAAGATACAGCTCTACGTGGGCAACTATGACTTCTGGTACCAGGCGAGCCAAATGGCGCTCAAGCAGAAGAGGGATGAGACCCGAAAAATCACCGACAAAGCTAACGAGCTGAAGGAATTTATCCAGCGTTTCAGCTCCAACGCCTCCAAGGCGAAGCAGGCCACTTCGCGCAAAAAGCTGCTGGAGAAGCTGACGCTTGACGATATGCCGGTCTCTTCGAGGAAGTATCCGCACGTCGCGTTCAAGCCCGAGCGCCCCTGCGGAGACATCATTCTGGAGATAACCGGTCTGTCCAAGGCCGTCGATGGATTGTCCGTGTTAAACGACCTCACCCTTACGGTTCGCAAGGGGGACAAGATCGCTTTTGTCGGCGGCAACAGCCTCGCCAAAACCACGCTGTTCCAGATCCTGGCCGGGGAACTTGAGCCGGACAGCGGCAGTTTCCGCTGGGGCGTCACCATTACCCGCTCCTATTTCCCTAAAGAAAACAGCGCCTACTTCGACAATGACCTGAACCTCGTAGAGTGGCTGGGTCAATTTTCTCCCCCCGCCGAGGGGGAGCGCTTCGCCCGAGGGTTCCTCGGCAGGATGCTTTTTTCCGGGGATGAGGCACTGAAGAAGACCAGTGTCCTCTCCGGAGGGGAACGGGTCCGCTGCATGCTCTCCAGGATGATGCTGGTTGGCGCCAATGCCCTCATCATGGATGAGCCGACCAATCACCTCGATCTGGAATCGATCACCGCCCTGAATAACGGTCTCACCGCCTTCACGGAGGTGGTTTTGTTTTCCTCCCATGACCATGAGTTCATTGCCACAGTGGCGAACAGGATAGTCGAGATCACCCCCGGCGGGATTATCGATCGGGTGATGGGGTTCGAAGAATATCTGAATGACGGGGCGATAGCGGAGTTCAGGAACGAGTTGTGCCAGGGCCGCTGCGACCTCAACCTATGAGAACGGTCGAGTCCCTGCCTGTGAGATGCAATTCATTTTTTCCCACGGGAAATATTCCCGAATCGGGACACAACCCGTGGTCCGGTAATTCCTGCAGGTGCTCATGAAACCTTGGGTGTTACTCGGCGTTGCACAAGCATCCGGCGCCGAAATAGAGCTTCGGCTATATCGCCGGGACGACGAATTTTCAATCCGGGTCGGCAATCGCGAACTCATGAACAGTCGTGCGCATGGGTCGGAAGACGCGCTTGGGGATCTTGCCTGTGCAGGGATTGCAGACTGTCCCCGGGCCCGAGTCCTGATCGGCGGTCTGGGTATGGGATACACTCTCAGGGCCGTGCTGAATGGCTTGAACGCTCAGGCCCGGGTGATCGTGGCCGAGCTGTTACCGGAAGTAGTGGCGTGGAACCGCGGCCCTCTGGGGGACCTTGCCGGCAGGCCGCTCCGGGACGACCGTGTCGAAGTACGCGAAGTTGATGTTGCCCGGATCTTGCTTGCCGAGCAGCGTGCCTATGATGCCATCGTGCTGGACGTGGACAATGGTCCCAGGGCATTGACCAGGAGCGGGAATGATTGGCTTTATGCCAAAGCCGGTTTGAGCGCGGCTTTCGCGGCGCTGCGGCCCGGAGGCGTACTGGCCGTGTGGTCGGCCGGTCCCGATCTGGCGTTCAGCGACCGCCTGCGAAATACCGGCTTCGAGGTGGAAGAGGTTCGCGTGCGGGCGCGGGGCGTCCGTGGAGGATCTCGCCATATCATATGGATAGCCCGACGTGCCGCGCAATCGGCAGTGCAAGTGCCCCTGAGACGATGACCGCCGCCAGTCCTGGACCGGGTTTTTGCAAAACCGGGACCATCACCTTTTACGACTCCGGCATCGTGTGTCAAGGTGGATACCAGGACCCTGCGCCGAAAGCGCGGGGCCTATCAATCAATCAATCAATCAATCAAGGAGCAACCCTTAAGTATGTCATTCACAGCCCTCGGCCTCTCTGCCGAATTACTCCGTGCCATTGCCGATCAAGGCTACAGCAAACCAACTCCTGTTCAGCGCCGGGCAATCCCCGTGATTCTTGAAGGAAAGGACATCCTGGCCGGCGCACAAACCGGCACGGGCAAAACAGCCGGTTTCGCTCTCCCGCTGCTACAGCTCTTAAGCAAACGCAGCAGCACGAAGGCAAAGAACGGCATCCGCGCTCTGATACTTACTCCAACGCGTGAGCTTGCGGCCCAGGTCGAAGAAAGTGTGGCTGCCTACGGCAAATATCTGCCGTTAAAATCAGCGGTAATCTTCGGCGGGGTCAAGATCAATCCGCAGATCGGCCAACTCCGTCGGGGCGTCGATGTCCTGGTGGCAACCCCCGGACGTTTGCTTGATCATGTTCATCAACGCACCCTTGATCTCTCCAAAGTCGAGATATTAGTTCTGGACGAAGCCGATCGCATGTTGGACATGGGGTTTATTCGGGATATCCGCAGGATACTCAAATATTTGCCGGAAAGGCGACAAAACCTGCTGTTCTTCGCCACCTTTTCCAACGACATCAAGACGCTTGCCGAAAATTTGTTGAACTCCCCGGTCCTGATTGAGGTGGCCGCTCGCAATACCGCGTCGGAGACGATCGAACAGTTAATCCATCCCGTGGATCGCATCCGTAAGCGCGAACTGCTCTCTTTTCTTATCGGTTCCAAAAATTGGCGGCAGGTCCTCGTATTCACCCGAACCAAACACGGCGCCAATAAACTAACCAAACAGCTTGGGCAGGACGGAATCAGTGCGGCGGCCATCCACGGCAACAAGAGTCAGGCGACGCGAACCCGCACACTGGCGGACTTCAAGCATGGAGGTATCCGGGTGTTGGTTGCTACCGACATTGCGGCGCGAGGGCTCGACATCGAACATTTGCGGCATGTGGTGAATTTTGAACTGCCCAGTGTGTCCGGAGACTACGTGCATCGTATCGGCCGAACCGGACGAGCCGAGCGCGAAGGAATTGCCGTATCGCTCGTCTGTATCGATGAGCGGGAGCAGCTAAAAGACATCGAACGCCTGCTCAAGCACGCAATCCCCCGGGAAATAATCAAAGGATACGAGCCCGACCCGTCCATAAAGGCCGAGCCGATCCCTAGAGCAGGAAATAACCCAAACCAGCGCCAGGGAGGGAATTATCTGCCCGGCAAATCATGGGGAAACGCGCAGAATCCCGATCCCGCCGCCGCTCGAAAGCGCAGCCCGGGTAGAAATCGCTCACCGGAAGGATCCTTGGATCAGGAGCCGATGCGCGGACGCCGGGATATCCTGAAAAAGCATGCGATCAAAGAACATCGGACATCCCGGGGCCGTGGAACGTCAAAACATGAACGCCCTTCAGACAGATAGGCGCGGCCGCCCCATCCTCCGCTGTACGCAACCGTCATCCACCCGCCCGGGCGTTCGGGTATTCCTCCAGCTCTGCTCCTGTATCTTAACATTGTCAAGGTCAGCCACCCGGGCAAGAACAGGCTGCGGCAGGCAAGGATGTCTTTTTGTTAGTCCTGCCTGGAATTCAACTTATAGCCGATGCCGTATATAGTGCTGATTATCTCCTTACCGGGCAGATGCTTCGCTATTTTTTTGCGGAGGTTCTTTACATGGGAATCTATCGTCCGGTCATAGCCTTCGAAATCGTAGCCCTGGACGACGTTTATCAGCTCATTTCGCGAGAAGATCCGATCCGGGCGGCTTAGCAGCATTTTGAGCAGATTATACTCGCAGGGCGTAAGCTTGAGCTCGGTCCCGCCTGCAAGCACCTGGCGGGTCTCCTCGGTCATGGCCAGACCGGCGGCCTCTATGGCCTTCCCGGCATCGGATGAACCGATTCGCCTGAGAACCGCATTGACTCGCGCCACAACTTCCCTTGGACTGAAGGGTTTGCAGATATAATCGTCGGCGCCCAATTCCAGGCCAAGCAGCCGGTCAATTTCTTCGACTCTCGCAGTGATCATTATTATGGGAACATTCGAAAATTGCCTGATTCCGCGGCACACTTCCAATCCGTTCATCCCCGGGATCATGATGTCCAGCAAAATCAGGTTCGGATGGTTTTGTTTCACATGAGACAGCACCAGGTCTCCACGGTCGAGACACGAAACCCTGTAGCCGGCGCTCACCAGGTAATCTTTCAGAATCTCCGATATCTTGGTTTCATCCTCGACCACGAGAATATCCCGGCTCATCGATATCTCCTTGAGAGGCCTCAAGACCCCAAGCCCAAGTAACGAGGGAAGGTCATGCTGATTTTCAATCCTCCTTCCGGGGAGTTCGAAGCTTCTATGTTTCCCCCAAAGCTCTCCACGATGCTTTTGCATATCGCCAGGCCAAGCCCGCTGCCTCCATGTTCCCGGCTCCTGGCCCTGTCCACCCGGTAAAGTCTGTCGAATATCAGCGGCAGCGATTCCTCGGGGACCCCGGGGCCTGAATCCTCAAAGCCGACAATAGTGTCTTCGGGCCTGACTTCAAGCCGGATTTTCAGAACACCCGGCGCAGTCGCATACCTCAAAGTATTCTCAAGCAGATTCGAGAAAAGTTGTGTCAGCCGTCCGGCGTCCGCCAGAACCAGGACCCTGTTTTGCACGGTCGCATCCGCATCGATCATTATGCCGCGCCGTTCAAGCCGCGTTTTGAAGCTCTCCAGCGTCTCCATCAATATCTCCGGCAAATCGACGGCCTCCTGTTCGACACGGGAACTCCAGGACTCGATCAGGCAGAGATCGTGAAGATCGCCTACGATTCGACTCAGGTGCAGCACCTCGAAATGGAGCGAGTCCAGTCCCTGCCGGCCAACCTTCCTGACGCCGTCCTGCATGGCCTCTATTTCCCCGCGAAGAATGGCCAGGGGGGTCCTCAGCTCGTGGGAGATGTCCACCAGCCATTGCTGCTGAGTCTGCTGATGTCTTTCCAGGGCTTCGGCCATTGCATTGAACTCGGCGGCCAACCTTCCGAGTTCGTCAGTCGATTTGACACTGATGCGGGTGTCAAATCGGCGCAAACTCAACAGTCTTGCCCCTTTTTCGAGTTCTTTAACGGGGGCCAGCAGATGACGGGAAAGAGCGAATGTCACGAGCACCGCGAATATGAGGGCAAAAGCCCCCGTGGCATAAAAGGCCTGAGACTGCTGTTTCAAGAACTCCACATCCAGATGATGTGTCGGCCGCTCGTGCTTTTTCACGCCAAGCCACCCGATCAACCGCGAATCCGCTTCGATCGGAACAAGCCTGTATCCGTCCGGAGAAGCAAGACCACCGGGGGTCAGAGGACGTTTTTCCGCATCGAAGAGTGCAATGGGCGCAACAGCCCGGTCACCGTCAAGCCTTTCGTGGTGATGAGGCGACTCCGGATGTCCCGGGCCGCCGAGGGGTCGGGCGGGAGAATATGGACCCGGATGGGGCGGTCCCGGTCCAATGGGAGGAGGCAGTTCGATTTTTCCTTCGATGGATGCAGACGGAGGAGGAAAGCCGGGCGGACCCGGCATCCCGGTTCTCGGGTCCTCGCTCGGTCCGACATGTCGCATCTCGAACCACAACCATGGATCTCGGCTTACGGAATCCCAATTGCCGTTTGTCCCGTATTCCCGGACCAGTTCGTCAACGATTCTTGTGATTCTTTCAGCTTCAACCTTCTTTACATAATTTTCGAAATTTCGCTCGGAGTAGAACCTTACTATCAGGGGTATGGAAATCCCTATGATCAAGCTATTGAGCAGAAAAGCCAGGAACACTTTATGCCTGAATTTCAAATTCATGCGAAACCACCGGCAGCAGGGACTCATCAGGGATTTGACCATTACGGGCAAAATGCTTCAACCTTTTATTACTGGCTCATTCGGGTCCGGAAGTCAATCCGTCTGCTCCATCTCCATATTCATTCCATATTTCCCCCCAATTATGAAAGGATTCTCGGAATCGATCGCAATGAAGACTTGTTCACGACCTTAAACCAACCCGGTATAGACCCGCTAAAATAGTGAGAGCCGAGAAGGGAGGCGCCACAATTGGCCCTGTTCATCGGCTCTCTGTGAGGTGCGAGACCTCGCTTATAGTGTCGGACAATAATTTTGAGGCCTGAAGAAAAATCAGCTAAAGCCTGCAAATCCTTTGAACACGAGCCTTCAAGGACTTTTATCCCTGCAGGACGATATAGCGGCTGCCCTGAGTATTTTTCATCAGAAGGAGCAAAGAATCGCCCTCCCCGGCCTTTTCGATTTTCTCCTTGAGATCTTCCACCGATTTTACTTTCTGGCGATTCACTTCCAGGATCACATCACCCGGCCGGACGGATGCCTGGTAGGCCGGACTGCCGGGCAGCACACCGGCAACGACTACACCATCACGCACATTTTTCAATCCGAGCTGCCGCGCTGTCTCCGAATCAAGGTCCTGGACCTGAAGTCCCCACTTCCCCTGAGAAGGCTGCCGGTTCTCCGCGAGTCTGGTCCCGCCGGATTCAAGCTTCGCAACGACGGCGGAGATCCCGAGTTCTTTGCCGTTACGGATCACGGACACGGATACCTCCCGGCCCACCGCCGCCGAGGCGACCATGGCCGGCAGGTCATGACCGTCATGTACGGATTTTCCATCAAATGATACGATTACGTCCCCGGCTTTAATTCCAGCCTTGTCGGCCGGGCCGCCCGGCACGACGTCGGCGACCAGCGCGCCCCTGCTTTCTTCCAGTTTCATCGCCTTGGCTAATTCGGGAGTTATTGACTGGATGTTTACCCCGAGATATCCGCGGGTTACCTCACCATTTGCCACCAGTTGAGGGATGAAAGATTTTGCCGTGTTGATAGGTATGGCGAACCCCAACCCCTGGCCCTCGGGAATAATGGCGGTGTTGATTCCGATTACTTCCCCCCTCATGTTGAAAAGAGGGCCGCCGGAGTTGCCGGGGTTTATGGAAGCATCCGTCTGGATAAAGTCGTCATAGGGGCCGGCGCCGATCACGCGCCCTTTGGCGCTGACAATTCCGGAGGTGACGGTTTCGCTCAGCCCGAAAGGATTTCCGATGGCGAGCACCCAATCACCGACTTTGACCTGCTCGGAATCGCCTATGTTCGCCGAGGATAGATTTTTACCCGAATCAATCTTGAGCACTGCAATGTCTGTTTTGGGGTCTCTTCCGACGATCCGTGCTTTGAATTCATTCTTGTCAGCCAGGGTGACTGTCAGCTCCTTGGCGTCTTCCACCACGTGGTTGTTGGTAAGTATGTAGCCGTCCTTCGAGATGATAACCCCGGACCCGGCTCCCTGGGCCATTCGATCCTGCGGAACCGGAGCGCGCCCGGGAAATTCTCTGAACGGGGCCCATGGTATCTGCATCTCCCCGAGGCCCGCCTTTTCAACTTTGGTCACCTTGATATTGACAACCGAGGGAGTGCACTTCTCGGCCAGGGCGGTAAAAGGGCTGCTGATCACCGCCTGATCCGGACCACTCCGGGCTTCAACGGCGACCGGATCGACCGCCGCCCCTGCGATCCGCTCCGGCCTGCCGGTTAGGTGAAGGCAGGCCAAAAGAGCCGCCATACCTACTATCACCGCTACTTTTAACCCATAGCGTTTCTTGGATGAGTAACCGATTCTTTCAGACATTTCCGTTTCTCCTTCTGCTGAATAAAGATTGTTCATTGCCGACTCCACCACATTCGTAATGAAACATTAACCAGGGTGAATTAAGGGGAGATTAAAACTGAATTAGAAAATTCTAATGGGGTGACGGAAGACGGAAGACGGAGGACAGAAGACGGAAGACGGAGGACAGAGGACGGAAGACGGAGGACGGTTCAAGAGGTGATCGGGAGCATGGCCTTGAAACTGCTCCCTTGGCCCGGAGCGCTTTCCACACTGATATTTCCGCCGTGGGCCGAGGCGATCGATTGAGCGATAGGCAGCCCGAGACCCGTTCCACGTTCCGACAGGCCGCGGGCTTCCGAGGCGCGATAAAATGCTTGGAAAATATTTCCCTGTTCCTCGATGGGAATCCCTATTCCAGTATCGGAAACAAGAATTGAAGCGTACTCTCTCTCTCGCCTCAACTCCAGGGTCACACGGCCTTTTGCCCCCGTGTATTTAATGGCGTTGTCCACGAGATTGAAAATCATGGCCTGCAGGCGTTCGCCATCCCCCTGGATGCGGAGCGGCTCCATTGAACCGAGCCGAAGTTCCACGCAATGGGAATCGGCCAGCGGTCTGAGCCGGAGATAAACCTCTTCGAGCATCTGCAGCAGGTCCACTTCCCGCCGGTCCATTCTGAGCACTCCGGCTTCCGCGCGGGCCAGCAGCAGCAACCCTTCCACCAGGTGAGCGATTCTGTCCACCTCTTCCAGGGCGCTTTCCAGAGTTGCCCGGTATTCCTCCGGCGTCCTTTCCGAACGCAGAGCCAGTTCCATTTCGCCTTTTAAAATCGTCAGAGGAGTCTGAAGTTCATGAGAGGCATCGGCGCTGAAGCGGCGTACCTGGCTGAACGCCACATCCAGGCGGTCGAGCATCCGGTTCAGTGTCTTGGCCAGGTTGTCCAGTTCATCGCCTGTTCCAGTCTCGTTCACTCGTTGGCTAAGGTCTTCGGCGCTTATGCGCCGCGCAGCGGCGCTCATTCGGTTCACGGGCTTCAATGCCCGGTGAGCCAGGAGCCATCCACCGGATGCAGCCAGAATTAGGCCGAGAGGGAACACCCCCGCCATGATCAACAGGAACCGAAAACGGGTTTCGTCGATATTCTGAAGGGACATTCCAACCTGGATCATATTGACTACCCTGTTGGATTGCACCACGGGCATGGTCAGCACGCGCACGGGGTACTCGCCGATGCCCTCCACTGTCTCGAAATAAGGAAGACCCCGCAACGCGTTCTGGAGCGCGTTCCTGCTTAGGGGCAGCTTCCTGTTGGAAGGCGAAGACCGGCGCTCGTCGCGATTGCCCGATGGGTCACGCATCTGAAAGTATTGATCCCACGGCGAAAAACCGAAGAAACGGCGGAAAGCCTGTTCGATTTCAGAAGGAAGCAGCGCCGTCGATCTGCCCGGGTCCTGTTCGATCAATGCGCCGGCGACGCTATGGAGCGCGTTGTCCATCTCATGGGAGAGGCTGTATGACATAAGTCCGTACGCCGTCCCTCCCAAAATGACCAGGGAAACGGTCAAAAGGCTCGTGTACCAAATGGTGAGACGCGTCCGGATAGATCTTAAATACAAAGATCACTCCTCTTTCAACACATAGCCTACACCGCGAACAGTGTGAATGAGTTTGTGCTCGCGATCCGAGTCGATCTTCCTGCGAAGATAGTTCACATATACGTCAATGATGTTGGTCATCGAATCGAAGTCGTAGTCCCAGACATGCGAGGAAATCATGGTCCTGGTCAGCACTCGCCCGGGGTTTCGCATAAAGTAATAAAGAAGAGCATACTCCTTTGAGCTCAGGTCGATTTTATTCGTTCCTCGCAGAACGATGCGGCGGGCCGGGTCGAGAGTGAGGTCGGCAAATTTGAGCACCGGAAGTTCCGCATCGGCTTTTCGTCTGAGCAGCGCCCGAATCCTGGCGACTAGCTCCTGAAATGCGAACGGCTTGGTCAGATAGTCGTCGGCGCCGGCGTCCAGCCCCAGGACCTTGTCTTCGATGTTTGCTCTTACCGTGAGCAGCAGCACCGGAGTTGACACCCTCCCCTTGCGCATCTCACGAAGAATGCTCATTCCGTCCATCCCCGGCAGATGGATATCGAGAACTATCAGATCATGCACCTGGTCCATAGCCATTTGAAGACCGGTCTTTCCATCAAACGCCACATCGACCGCGTAGCCCTCTTCTTTCAGCCCCCTGCTGATAAAACTGGATACCTTTTTCTCGTCTTCCACGACCAGGAGCCGCATCATCTTTCCACCTTACAAGGTCCACGATCCGAAAAACCCCGCGCTTTATATATATATCAAATCCTGGAATTCTCCTGCAAGAATACTCGATACACATTAATCCCGGCGGATTGTATGAGTGTGTGTGGGACCTCCTATCCCAAATTCAACAAATCGCGCCAGTCATTATTCTGACCACGTTTATCGAACCTTATCGTATCTCTCTCCCGACCTCTGCCTTGTCATTGATCGTCGCGTCCTGTTACCAGGAAACGATCCGAGTTATCGGACTCAGTCCGGAAAACAGGACGGCCCGGGAAACGCCAAAACTTCGATGCTTTTGCAATATAGCGATATAGCAGGCAAAAACATCGACGTTTGTTTTGGCATGGTTATTGCCTAGTGCTGCTCTGGATATAACTGAGAAAGGTCATACATCGAAAACATGAATTGGCTGAAATCGATAATAAAGTTCGCGACCGTTTCGTGGAACAAAGTGGTGATATTGTGCGAATCGAGTGGACAACGAGCTGAGCGCATGCGCAAAGCAGGCAGCCAACTCATCGAACTCAACTGCACAACTGAGGCGGAGTTCCTTGAGATCGGTCAGAAGCTTCAGGATTATTACGGCAGGGCAAAAGAGATCGCCGGCTTATCCTCGTCGGTCGCCGGCCTTTTGTTTGGCACGCAAATGTCGGACATCATGGACCGTACGCGTGAACTGAAAAGCCATTTGCAGCAGATTGAGGACAACTCCAGCAGGGGGACGGCCATTCTGCAGGGCATCTGCGGAACTATCCGATCCGTTGGGAGCCAGTTAAATGGGTTCTACAAGATCGTTATGCAACTCCGAATGCTTTGCCTGACAATCAAGGTCGAGAGCGCCAGGCTGAACGATCAGAGCCTTAGCTTCGACATTCTGGCCAGCGACGTGGGCAAGCTGGCCCTTGAAATAGAGAATAAGTGCGACAGTCTGGACGAATGGGTGAGAAAGCTTGGCATGCTGATCCAAAAGACGCTGCAACAGGTGCTTGGCCTTGAAACGTCACTCCAACGCCAGTCCAAGGTCATCGTTGATAAGACGATGGGAAACCTCGAATCGCTCAAAGCCCAACACCAGCTTGCCACGGCCGGCGCCGAACAGCTTGCGAAACGCTACGAATCCGTTTCCCGCAGCATCGCCGAGGTCATAACTTCGCTCCAATTCCACGATATAACGCGCCAGCAGATTGAACACGTGAAGCAGGCCCTGGACCAACTTGCGAGCGAGCTTGATGACCAGGGAAGCCGATTGTCAAGGTTCCGCCGTGGATTTTGGAACAAAATTCGAAGCGCGGCGCAGGTGTGCAGACTTCAAAGGGCACAACTCGTTTGTGCCGGTGACGAACTGATCGGCGCAACCAAACGCATCATCGATAACCTTCGCGGCGTTGCGCGGAACGTCTCCGAGATGACAACGGAGACCCAGACGCTCGTAGGGAAAACCGGGGAGGCTGAAGGGTCTCTGCTCGATGGGATCGAACACGGGTTTTCGTCCCTTTCGGAGGCGCTGGCCAACCATGACAAGGCCAGCCGGGAGCTGGCAGACACGACACATTCGGTGGGAAACGCGCTCGAACAAATGTCGGCATTTGCGGCCGACATAGAAGCAATAGGGTTGAAAATTAAACTGGTTTCACTCAACGCCATAGTCAAAGCCGCCCAAATTGGCGAAGAAGGAGCATCATTGGCTGTCCTTGCCGAAGGTATCCACGGACTCTCCATCGAGACATGTCAGCAAACTGACATTCAGTCCGGCACTCTGCGGTCCATTGCAACCGCAAGTTCCGAATTGGATCACTCGACATCTTCCGACGACGACCTATCCTCCGGCGCGGATTCGATTGCCGAAGAGATGGAAGCGGTCCTTCGATCTCTACGGGAACTGAATGCCAATATAATGAGCATGCAAAGCCGGATTGAAGACGCGGGACGGAAGCTTTCGGATGAAATCGAGAAGTCCGTCTCGCTTGTTACAGTCCACGAAAAAGTACAAAAGGTCAGCGACGATATCATAGCCGAACTGGACAACAGGGCCTATCGACTGGCTTCGCTGCTCCCGGAATTGCCTGTATCCGAACGATCGCAGGACCTCGAATCCCTGGAATCAGCGTACACGATGGAAACCGAACGGCAGATACATGAATCGCTTTCTCGGGCAAATCGTTCTCAAATAATCGAAAAGGAAGCGGCAGCACACAACCCCGAAGAACCCTCCTTTTTTACGGATTCGCATGAAGCGGTTCTAACGGAATTGTGCGTTGGCGACGCATCTCAGCCCACGAACCGGCAGGAAAAAGTCGGGGCTGAAAAGGCGGCCGAATTTGATGAAAATGTGGAGTTCTTCTAACCACTGCTTCCGCCCGGAGGAATTGAATGGATTGTGACGAAGGAAAAACGCAAAGACGGACCTTGGCGATCGAGGGCGAGTGCACCATGGATCGTGCCCTCGAACTGAAATCAATACTGCTGACGGCGATCGAAGGAGATGGTGACCTGATTTTGAACCTCGATCACGTAACGGAGACCGACCTGAGTTTTCTTCAGCTCCTTTGTGCCACCCACAGGGCCGCCTTGAGACGCGGGAAACAATTGGCTTTATGCAGCAATCCTTCGATGGCGTTTGTAGACGCGGCCGAAGGCGCGGGCTTTCTCCGGACCATGGGCTGCCAGGATACTCTCAATAAAGAGTGTCTGTTTACGGAGGTCATGACAAATGGCTAAGACAATCATGACCGCGGACGATTCGACCAGCGTGCGCCAGATGGTGAGCTTCACATTGCGTGAGGCCGGCTATCAGGTCGTCGAGGCCGTGGATGGAAAGGACGCCCTGTCCAAGATCAAATCCAGCCCGGTTCATATGCTGATAACCGATTTGAACATGCCCAACCTGGATGGAATCGGACTGATCCGCAGCATCAGATCCGGCTCCTCGTGCAAGTTCATACCGATCATCATGCTCACGACGGAATCCCAGGCCGAGAAAAAGATGGCAGGGAAAGCCGCCGGGGCGACCGGGTGGATAGTCAAGCCGTTCAAGCCGGATCAGTTGCTTGCCGTAGTAAAGAAGGTGCTGGGATGACGGAGAATCATCGGACGACCTACAAGGAAGAGGCCACTGAACTCCTCGCCGACCTCGAAGCTTCTCTGCTCGAACTGGAAGAGAACCCGGAGGACACCGAAATTATCGGCAGGGTGTTCCGCTGTCTGCACACAATCAAGGGTTCCGGAGCAATGTTCGGCTTTGACGACATTGCCGCGTTTACCCACGAAGTGGAAACGACCTTCGATCTCATTCGCGAAGGGAAAATGGCGGTCACCGGGGAACTGATAGGCATTACCCTGTCTACCTGCGATCACATTCGCTCCCTGCTGGAAGCAAGTGATGGCGGCCCGGAACCGGACAAACAGCATGGCGACGGTCTCATTGCGTCTCTAAAAAAGCTTATGCCTGGTATCCCCGATTCTTCACCCCCCGAGGACCCGGAGCAAATAGATGAGACGTCTAACGAGGACTTCGCCAACCCGGAAGCCCTCGAAGTCACCTATCGCATTCGATTCCGCCCGGAGCGACATCTTCTCACCACCGGTTTCAATCCAATTCTCTTGTTGAATGAACTGCGCGAATTCGGTCCATGCAAAGTGGTGGCGCTGATAAAAGAGATCCCACCTCTCGATGAGATCGACCCCGAAGAGTGCTACACTTATTGGGACGTGATTCTTACCACAGCCCACGGGACCAACGCTATAAAGGACATCTTCATATTTATCGAAGATGTATGCGAACTGACCATCGATATCATCGATGACGGAGAAACCACGGAGGAAGAGGAACCGCCCAAGATAATCCCCCCGAACCACAAAAGGCTCGGCGAAATACTTGTCGAAAAAGGCGATTTGAGGCCCGAGCACATAAACAAGGCCCTTAGCGCCCAGAAGCCCATAGGCCAGCTATTGATGGAAGCCGGGGTCGTGGACGCGGGGCTCATCGAATCGGCTTGCGCCGAACAGGCGCACATAAAGGAAGTTCGCCGCAGCAGGCAGGTAAATGAAACCATTTCGACCGTACGGGTGCCCGCTGACAGGCTGGACACGCTGGTGAACCTTGTCGGGGAACTCGTGACCGTTCAGGCGCGGCTTAGTCAATTGGCCGCCCTTGAAAATCACTCCGAGATCATCTCAGTCGCGGAAGAGGTCGAGCGCCTCACGGAAGACCTGCGCGACAACGTCATGAATATCCGTATGGTGCCGATAGGGACGACTTTCAACAAGTTCAAGCGCCTGGTCCGCGATCTATCGGCCGAGCTTGGGAAAAATGTCGTTTTGGAAACCGTTGGAGCTGAGACCGAACTGGATAAAACGGTCATCGAGCGCCTGAACGATCCGCTGATCCACTTGATCCGCAACAGTGTAGATCACGGGATCGAGGCGCCGGGCGCCAGAGAGGCCGTGGGCAAGCCGCCGCACGGGACCGTGCGTATCTCGGCCACCCATTCGGGCGCCTTTGTGTTGATCCAGATTACCGACGACGGCGCGGGACTGGATAAAGAGGCTATCCGCGACAAAGCTGTCGCCAAGGGTTTGATTTCTCCCGACGTCGAACTCTCCGAAAAGGATATTTTCTCTCTTATCTTCACGCCGGGATTTTCGACTGCCGAAAAGCTCACAAGCATCTCCGGCCGCGGCGTGGGCATGGACGTTGTGAAGCGCAATATCGAGGCCCTTCGGGGTTCTATCGAAATTGAGAGCAGGAAGGGGGCCGGCACCCTGATCACTCTCAAGCTGCCGCTCACGCTCGCAATAATCGATGGATTGCTGGTAAAGGTCGGCCAGGGGCAATTCATAATTCCTCTGCCGATCGTGCAGGAGTGCGTCGAACTAACCCCGGTGGAAAAAGCCAGGTCCAACGGACGTGATCTGGCCTATGTCAGGGGTGATATCGTTCCTTATATACGATTGCGTGAAAGGTTCCTGATAAATGGGCAAGTCCCGGACATCGAGCAAATCATCATCACCGGGGCATGTGCGGGCAAGGTGGGCCTGGTGGTCGATCAGGTGATAGGTGAACGCCAGACCGTCATAAAAAATTTAGGCAAACTGTTCCAGCACGTGGAAGACATTTCGGGAGCAACCATCCTTGGAGACGGCAAGGTGGCCCTCATTCTCGATGTCCCCAAGCTGGTCGAAGCAGAGATCGATGTTTCTCAAGGGACTTGCATACATTAGATACGGGAGAAAACGAATATGAAAAACATGAAATTGGGAATGAAGATAGGAATGGGTTTCGGGGTCGTGATCGTTATCGCGCTCATGCTGGGGGGCATCGCCATCTGGAACATGAAAAGCGTTTCAGGCCTGGCCGAGAAACTGGACACCCAACTCGTGCCCCAATCCCGCCTCGCAACCAACATCGAGAAGAGCTACCTTGCCGCCATGCTGGAGATACGGGGCTACGGCTATACACTGGACAAAAAATTCCTCGACAAAGGGCTGAAGGAAATCGAACAGATCAAAAAAGACCTCAAGGAGGCCAAAGATCTTGCCGCGAACTCTTCTGAACTCAAACAATTTCAGGAGCAGGTGGAAAAGATTTCGACCAGGACGAACGAATGGGAACGGCTGGTTGGCGATACAACCGCCAAAAACGACATCCTGGCGAATCTCCGCAAACGGCTCTACGATACGGGTATGGGTCTGAAAAAGAACCTCGATGATCTTGCGAACGAACGGAGAGGAATGAGTAAAAGCGAGCTTAATTCCAGCGGCGAATCCGGCAAGGGAATGTCAGATGTCGCCAAGCTGGCCGCCATTGCTGAAATGGACGAGCTGTTTATCGGAATGCGGGTGATATTCTGGAAAGCCCAGGCAGAACGGGACATGAAGCAGATTCAGGATGTTCTGAAGAATCTCGATGAGATGAACAGGAAGCTCGATTTCCTGAAGGCCGGGATTACACAGGAAAGCCAGATCAAGCTGATGGAAAGTATCAAGTCGGCGCTTGATACCTACAGATCCCTCATAAATGAGTTCATCTCAACCTGGGCCTCCACGGACGAAATCGCGGCCAAGCGTGTCGAAGTGGCCTACGATGCGATGAATATCGCCAAAACCGCCGCGGCCGGCAGCATGCAGGACACAAAGGCGATAGCCAACGCGACCGTGTCTAAACTTTCTTTTGCCACGACAGTGATGGTGGTGGGCCTGATTCTGGCGATCATTCTGGGCGCCTTTATCGCTCTTTTCGTGACCCGCGCGATCGTACAGCCGCTGACCAAGGCGCTGGACATTTCCAACAAGCTGAGCGAAGGCGACCTCACAGTGAAAATAGATGTGGACAGCACGGATGAGACCGGACAGTTGCTGACGGCCATGCAGCACATGGTCGCAAAACTTCGGGAGATAGTGGGAGAGGTCAAAAGGGCCGGCGACAACGTCAGCGCCGGGAGCCAGGAACTGAGCGCCTCCGCCGAGGAACTCTCCCAGGGCGCAACAGAGCAGGCCGCATCGGCTGAAGAAGTTTCCTCCTCGATGGAGGAGATGGCTTCCAACATAAAGCAAAATGCGGACAACGCGCTTCAGACCGAAAAGATCGCCATCAAATCGGCCGAGGATGCCCGCAAAGGCGGTCAGGCGGTAAGCGAAACGGTATCGGCCATGAAGGACATCGCCGGAAAAATCTCGATAATCGAGGAAATCGCCAGGCAAACCAACCTGCTGGCGCTCAATGCCGCAATAGAGGCGGCGCGTGCCGGCGAACACGGCAAAGGGTTCGCGGTGGTTGCATCCGAGGTTAGAAAACTCGCGGAGCGAAGCCAGACAGCAGCCGGGGAGATAAGCAAACTTTCAACGACGAGCGTCGATGTTGCGGAAAAGGCCGGGGAGATGCTGTTGCGAATCGTTCCGGATATCCAGAAAACAGCCGACCTGGTCCAGGAGATCAGCTCCGCATGCAACGAACAGAACAGCGGATCGGACCAGATCAACAAAGCGATTCAGCAACTCGACCAGGTGATCCAGCAAAACGCGTCCGCATCCGAGCAAATGGCCTCCACGTCCGAAGAACTCCTGAGTCAGGCGGAGCAACTCCAGAGCATCATATCGTTCTTCCGGAGCGACGACACCGGTAAATCGTTCTCTGAAGCCAAAACAAGAGTAAAGGGACACGGTGGAATCAAAAAAGCTCCTGCGTTGCGCCCGAAAAGCGTAAGTCCGCCCCCCGTTCACGTGGAGCACGACGGCAATGGTAAGGACCGAGGATTTGCACTGGATTTGGGGAATGGTAAAGCGGACGTGGAAGACCACGACTTTGAAAGATATTAGGAGGAAGTCTCATGAGCGTGGCATCAATTACTGAGACGGGACAATACCTGACATTCAAGCTGGACAGCGAGACTTTCGCGATTGACATATCCAAGGTTCGCGAGGTGCTGGATTTTACGACGGTGACGAAAGTTCCGCAAACTCCGGATTTCATGCTGGGCGTTATCAATCTGCGCGGCAACGTTGTGCCGGTGGTCGATATGCGCTTGAAATTCGGGATGAGCGGAACCGATGCAACCGTAAATACCTGTATCATTATCGTGGAAATAGGGCTTGACGGAGAAACCACCGTGATCGGCGCCCTGGCAGACTCGGTCCAGGAGGTGTTGGAACTCGATCCAGACCAGATAGAGCCGCCTCCTCGGATCGGCACCCGTCTCAAAATCCAGTTCATAAAGGGCATGGGCCATCAGGGCTCTCAATTTATAATCATTCTTGATATCGACAAGGTCTTCTCAGCCGAAGAGCTTGCAATAGCGCAGGAAATGGGCGTTGACCCGCCCCTGCTGGAACAGGCCGCTGTGTGACACGGGTTGGAATTTCGCAAGGTTCGCAGGCCAAACTGAGGAACGCCGCAGAGGCGGATCCGGTTGTCTTTGAAGCCGTTCTTTCAGGCAGGGATTTTTCCAAGCTGAGTTCGTTTATCCTTGATCAGTGCGGAATAAGACTACCCCTAAGCAAGAAACAAATGCTGGAGGGACGGCTTCGAAGGCGCCTGCGAACTCTCGGTTTCAATTCGTTTGACCGCTACATGGAATACCTCCTCGGTCCGGAAGGCGAGAAAAATGCCGAATTTATCCACCTGATCGATGAGGTCACCACGAACAAGACTGATTTTTTCCGCGAAAGCAAACATTTCGAGCTTCTGACCAAGTCCGTGTTGCCGGAACTGATCGATACTCACGGGCTCGGTGTCAGGACGAAACTCAACGTGTGGAGCGCCGGATGTTCCACGGGTGAAGAGCCTTACACGATTGCCATGGTCTTGAGTGAATTTGCTGAAACGGTCCCGGCTTATCATTTTTCGGTCCTGGCCACCGATATCTCCACAAAAGTGCTGGAGAAGGCGGCAAAGGCCATTTATGAATCCGCCCAAGTAGAAGTCATCCCGATGCAGTTGAAGAAAAAATATCTTCTGAAAAGCAAAGAACGGAACCGGAACCTTGTCAGGGTTACGCCCGCGCTGAGGGCGCTGGTGAGGTTCCAAAGACTCAATCTCCTGGAAAGAGCTTTCGCGATTGGTCAACCCATGGGCGTGGTGTTCTGCCGAAATGTGCTGATCTATTTCGACCGGGCAACCCAGGAAGCAGTCCTGAAAAATATCTGCCGATATATGACGACGGGTGGATACCTGTTCACCGGGCATTCCGAAACACTGCACAACATGGACTTGCCCCTGGAACAGTGCGATTCAACAGTTTACAGGAGACTATAGCCTAGTGCAAAATGAACGCGAAACCGTAACGGATCTCATCAGACCCAACGTAAAAATGTTTTCGAGTAATGCAGGCGGACTGCAAGGATTCCAAAATGCGCAATAGAATCAAAGTGTTGATCGTGGATGACTCAGCCCTTGTCAGGCAATCGCTAACCGAAATACTCTCATCGGATCCCATGATAGAAGTGCTGGGCGCCGCGCAAAACCCATTCGAGGCAGCCGAAATAATCAAGGACAATATACCCGATGTAATGACCCTGGATGTCGAAATGCCGCGCATGGACGGGATTACGTTTCTTCAAAAGATCATGAGCCAGCGTCCAATCCCGGTGGTCATATGTTCGAGCCTTGCGGGGAAAAATACTGAAACGGCGCTCAAAGCGATCGAATCCGGAGCGGTGGAGATAATCGAGAAGCCGAAGTTGGGAACAAAACAATTTCTGCATGAATCCAAGATAAGGATCTGCGATGCAGTGAAAGCGGCCTCCCTGGTCAAAGTGAAACCCATTCAGGAACGCAGGCGAGTGGAACCCAAACTCACGGCTGACGCCGTTATCACTAAGACTACAAGCAAGGCCATGATCCGAACCACCGAGAAGGTCGTGGCGATAGGGGCCTCAACTGGAGGCACCGAAGCCCTCAGGGCCTTCCTTGAGAGGTTTCCCCCGGATGGACCGGCAATGGTGATCGTGCAGCATATGCCCGAGCATTTTACCGCCTCCTTTGCAAAACGCCTCGACAGTTTGTGCCGGATTTCCGTCAAGGAAGCAGTGGATAACGACACCGTCATACGTGGGCGAGCCCTGATAGCTCCCGGAAATCGCCACTTGCTCTTGAAGCGCAGCGGAGCCCGCTACTATGTTGAGCTCAAAGACGGCCCGCTGGTCAGCCGCCACCGACCTTCGGTAGATGTCCTGTTCCGGTCCGCCGCCCGCTACGCAGGCAATAATTCGGTGGGCGTGATAATGACCGGCATGGGCGACGATGGGGCCAGAGGCATGGTCGAAATGAAAGAAGCCGGCGCAACGACTATTGCACAGGACGAAAGATCCTGCGTCGTTTTTGGTATGCCCAAAGAGGCAATCAAGCTGGGCGCAGTTGATAAGGTAGTCCCCCTCGACAACCTGGCGGGCGAAGTGCTCAATCTCTGCGACCGCTAAAAAAATCGGAATGCGCAAAAAAAGACGCGGTTAGAAAATGTGTGCGTCCCCGCGCCCGCTTTTCTCCCCCCCGCCTGCTTTCTCTTGCCGCGTCTCCGCGTCTGCTTTTCCGTCTCCGCATCCGCTCTCCGGCCTCTTGCGCTTCGCGCCCGGATAGAGGTTGTGTCGCATTTCAGAAATGCTTCGGAAAAACGGACAGAGCCAATTCTGCTTCCCCCTTTGGTAAAGGGGGATTGAGGGGGATTTTAAGGATCAATAGGGATTTCAATAGCTTATATAAGCGAGAACCAAAATCCCCCCTGCCCCCCTTTTAGTAAAGGGGGGAAAAACCATAACTCATCACGCTTGTGACACAGCCTCATAGCAAGTATCCGGGCCACCCCGGGTTGTTACTTCTAGCCGGCCTCGAATCGAAACAGAAGCTTCAAGGTAATCTCTGCAACATGGCGCCCGGCCTTTTTGTTGTGATCTTGTCGTGCTCCTCGCTTCCCGCTCCTCGCCTCCTGCTTTTCCTCTCGTGTCGCCGTGTCTGCTTTTCGTCCCCGCGTCTGCTCTCCGGCTGGTCTATGGATGAGTTCCCGCGATCCCCTGGTGAGACCTCCGGGCATTGAATCGAGGTCCGGGCCTTCGCGTCTCGCTATTGGCTCTTCGTATTTGACCGCCGGCTCCGTGCTGCAGCCTCTCCTGTCTCGGACCTCTAATCTGCGGGACTCTCTGCGGACCCTGCTGCCGTCTTTTCTGCTGCTGGCGGACATTGTTCCGGCCGCCTCCTTCAAATCTTTGCCGTCCATGGTCCCGGCCCCGGTGCAACTGCCGCCCGGTTCTTCCCGGCCCTATGCTCTTGGCGCGCGCCGTCCGCCCAACGGCCCTCAAACTTCCACGGGATGAGGTTTCAGGGGTCATCCGCACCGCGCCCGGCCTCTGAATGCCCGGCATGGGCCGAGGCCTCGTTTCCTGCACCTTCAACGAACGCTGGATAAAATGGACCTCTGAGCCCGGCCTGTGCACCATGTTCTCGGGGACGAGCCTGACGGTAATCCGTGGCTTCTGAATGCGCTGAGCGGCCTGCGGGCCGCTGAGCAACTCTCCGCGCCCGATCCGGGCGGTACTGCGCTGAACCGCCTGTCCGGAAATGGCGCGCCGCACGCTCACCGCATTCGTCCGGTTGCGATCTATCCTCGCTACCACGGCTTCATGAGGTTTGGCGGCCAGGGTAGCCAGATTGACCCTGTAAATGAAGCGGCCCCGGTTAGTGCTGTAATTGGGGATGACCCTGTCGCTTATAACCGGCTCCGCCCTGTAGTCTCTGACAATCGTAGTACGGTTGATATTCGTGACCCTGATCGCCGAATAGCTGTCAACGCTATACAGGCTGCTTCCGGGAACTACCACCGCGTTGCCCGCGTAAGCGAGTCTGATGGTGCCTGTGCCGCACTCGATTCTTCTCGCTTTGACCGCGGAACTCGCCGGTCCCCAGTAGTGATGGGAGTAATAAGTCTCGCCCGGCGCAAGGGTGACCCATCCGACCTCCGAGTTTGAATGAATCCAGGAAACCCGCCCCGGGTACCAGAATGGGTAACGCCCGGCCGAGCCGGCCGTAATTGTCCCCGGAGGCGCCCAATACCACCTGGAATTAACAAGGACCCAGTTCCCGTAATGGTGAGTCACATAACCGAAGGGTTCCTCCGGAATCCACACATTGTCCTTGTACCAGACCGTCCATCTGCCGTTCGTGAAGGGCTGCCAGCCCGAAGGAACTCCCGTCGGACGCCACAGCCTCCTGTTGCCTCCCTCATAGCGGACTTGCTCCCACGTGCCGCTCTGATCGAGATCCCAGGCATCATCCCGCAGCTCCATGGGGAGATAATCTACGGATTCTCCCTTGACTTGCACCCTTTGTGCCCAGAGCTCCTCCCGTTTGAGGTTCCATTCATCCCATCCGGCGTCGACCTGGCCGTCTCCCTGTATCGCCAGCCTGCCGTCCGAAATTATGGAGGCGCCTCCCGCTTCGACCACGTACCTGGAATCCTCCTCTCCAAGCACGAAGTCAACGGCCCCATCGAGGCTTATCACCTCGGCGGATTCATCTCCCACATAAAGATCGAAAGCGCAGCCTGGCTTGGCCAGCACATACCCGTATGGCGTGGTCGCCTTTATAACGGCTTTTTGACTCTTGTTGTAAAACCTCACGGTACCGGACGCCACGTCGATTTCCGATACGTCTTCACGCAGTGCTATGAGCTGTATCTGGGTATCGCTTCCGGTTCGAACCCACACTCCATCGGGCAGTTTGAATTCCGCCCTCCCGGTATCGCTCGAATAAACGGCGTCATCGAGTCCAAAGGGCGCGTCCTTCACGGTGGCGACCCAGTCTCGTTCGTCATAGACATAACGGAGGAGTTGACCGTCTATGTACGTTATGCGGCCTACTATCACCGGCCCTTCAGAGGTCCGGGCCTGCGCGAAAACAGCAGGCGCCCACACCGAGCACAGGATCAGTCCCAGCGCGAGCCTGCTCAGTTTTTTCATTCCGTTCTCCTGAAATTGCCGGCAATCGAACTGCATTGCCCTTTGAGACCCTAAAAACGGCGCCTACCGGCCCGGACATGTTCGACGCCTGCAAGTGGAATTTCGAAGTGTTTTGAAACGACACCGTGTACTAAGACGAAGCAGAATAGAAAATAGTCTAAATCGGCTCCGATTAAAAACCGGAAACAGAAGTTGCCCTCATGCCTTCGCCCGTCTAAAATTCCTCCGGGTAACCGCCGGCCAAAATATCACAGAATCGGCCGAGCGTTGCATCAAAAGAAACCGGACGCTTTATTGGGTATTTTAGCCTAACTCGCCCGAGTCGCTGAGAAAATAGCCCGAGATTCCATTTATTGAAAAAAAGGTCGATTCGCAGTATAAGGCGCCTAGATAGTAACCCTTTTCAAGAATCGGTTCGGACACCTGAAAGGAAGTACATGCGAAGAGGTTGTTTCTTCTGCCTGCTACTCGCGCTCTTATTCGCCTTTGCCTCCATGCCCTTTTCGGCCATGGCGCTCGATGGCGCATCAAAGAAACACCATGGACGCTCCACGGTCGAAAAGAAATCCGACGACCGGCAACCCAACGCCAAACTGGAAAAAGGCCAGGCTACCGCAGGGACCGCCACGGAAATCTCACCCGGGCAGATAAATGCGGTGTCGGCAATCCTGGTGGAGGTTTCCACCGGGGCGGTGCTCTTCGAACAGAAAGCCGATGAAGCTATCGAGCCGGCTTCTTTTACCAAGATCGCGACGCTGTACCTGATTTTTGAAGCAATAAAACAGGGCCGGGTAAATCTTAGCGATGAAGTCTTGATCAGTGAAGAAGCCTGGCGCACGGGCGGCTCCAAAATGTTCGTGGCGCTCGGCAGCCGGGTCCCCCTCGAGGAGCTTATAAAAGGCATAGCGGTCGATTCGGGCAATGATGCGTGCGTCGCCGCGGCGGAGCACCTGAGCGGCAGCGTCGATACCTTCGTGGATGCCATGAATCGCAAGGCCAAGGAACTCGGGATGACCCAGACCTATTTTCTCACCCCCCACGGTCTGCCCGCCGATGGCCAGATCACGAGCGCCAGGGACATGGCGACCCTGGACGCGGCCTACTTGAGAGCATTTCCCGAGGCGTTGCGCTACCACTCCATGAAAGAATACACTTATAACAACATCCAGCAATACAATCGAAATCACCTGCTGCTCAAAGACGCGACTATCGACGGATTGAAAACGGGATACATAGCCGCGTCCGGCTACCATCTTTCCGCCACTTCAAAGCGCGACGGAATGCGGCTCATCGCAGTTGTAATGGGCGCTCAAAGCACTCCGGTGCGGGAGAGGGAGGCCCTCAAACTGCTGAACTACGGGTTCAGGCACTATACTTTGGTGCAGCCTTTCCAGGAAGGCCAGGCGGTTACAAAAGCCAAGGTCTGGAAAGGCCAAAAAGATGACATTCAGATCTATCCGGACGAAACGCCGGCGTTTCTAATCCAGCAAACCCAGAAGAATCAACTGAAGTGGGAAATAGATGCGCCTTCGGAGGTGACTGCTCCCATTAAGGCGGGTCAGGAAATAGGCCGGCTCGTTTTCCTGGTTTCCGGTCAGCCGAAGCGGACCGTTACATTGGTCAGCAGGGAAGAAGTCCCGCTCGGAGGCTGGTTTAAAAGGGCCTGGCAGTCCGCGATAAGTCTGCAGCCCCCCGATTGGAAATGGACAAGCGTGGCGCTGGGCGCGATAGCGCTCTTGGCTATGTTGATGATATTTTTGTCCGGCCGCAAATCAAGACAGAAGTTTTCAAAGTAGACCCCGGCAGCGCCCCCAAAATCCGTAAATCCTTCTCGCGGCAACGCCGGATAAGAGTGTGGCGTCTCGCGCTTCTCCTTTGTAATTCGCGGCTCGGTAAGTTGGATGCTGAATCTTCGCCCTCTTGCGCTCCGCGCCCGGATAACGAGTATCCAGGCCACCCGGGTGATGTAACTCGGTTATAGTTTGACAAACTGTATTGGAGTTATTGAGAATAGAGGCACGACAGGAGTGCGGTAAAGCAATATGAGAATGCGTTCGCGATCAAGATGTTGAAGTGGAGTTATTGTTTGACAAAATGTATTGAATTTATGGAATAGGCGCGATTGGGATTCGTACAGGTGAGGCCCGGATGTTTGCCATCCGGGCCTCACCTGTTTGTTATTCTTGGCCGGCCTCGAATCGAAATAGGAGCTTCAAGGTAGTCTCAGCAACATGGCGCCCGGCCTTTTTGTTGTGATCTTGTCCTGCTCCTCGCTTTCCGCCCAATCAACTCAGCAACCCACCGGCAATGGCCATCCTCATTGTTTCGGACGTCCCGTTGTAGATCACCGTAATCATGGCGTCCCTGTAAAGGCGCTCGACTTTCGATCCCTTCACGTAACCGATTCCCCCATGGATTTGTATTGCGCGGTCCGTTTGACGGGAAGCCGTTTCCGAGGCGAATAGCTTCGCCATGGCGGCCTGGCTGCTGAAGGGCATCCCCTGGTCGTAACACCAGGCCGCCTCGTAGGTCAGAAGCCTGGATGCCTGCAATTCGGTCGCCATGTTGGCAATCATCCACTGGACCGCCTGAAAAGTCCCGATGGGTTTGCCGAACTGGATTCTTTCCTGCGAGTATTTTATCGATTCATCGAGAGCGGCCTGAGCGATACCCACGGCCTGCGCGGCAATGCCTATCCGGCCGCCGTCAATAGTCATCCTGGCGATCTCGCCCCCCTGGCCCTCGACACCAAGCAGATTTTCTTTCGGTACACGGCAATCTTTCAAAAACACTTCGGCCGTAAGCGAACCTCGTATTCCCATCTTTCTTTGATGTTTTCCGACCTCGAGGCCGGGCGTGCCGGCCGGAACGATAAATGCGCTGATCCCTTCCGTTCCCCTGGATTTATCCGACATGGCAAAAACAATGAACACACCGGCAACCGGAGCATTTGAAATGAATATCTTGCTACCGTTCAGGACCCACTCACTTCCGTCGGCAACTGCCGTCGTGGTCCCGGCAGCCGTATCGGTCCCGGCCTCAGGCTCGGTCAAGGCAAAAGCGCCAAGCATCTCGCCCTTGCACAGGGGGGGCAGATACTTCTCCTTTTGCTCCTCCGTGCCGAACTTGAGCAGCGGAAATCCTGCAAGCGAGTGACATTCCACGGTAAAACCAGTCGTTGCGCATGCCCGCGAAAGCTCCTCAAGCACAATCACGTAACTTAGATAATCGGCCCCCGCTCCGCCGTATTCCACCGGATAGGAAATGCCCATCAAGTCCTGCTCGGCGAGTTTTTTGATCGTTTCGGCAGGGAACCTGGGTCCCTGGTCGACTTCATCGGCAATCGGACAAACGTACCTGTCGCAGAATTCCTTTACACTTTCTCGAATTAACTGATGCTCTTCAGTCAGGTTAAAATCCATCTACCAGATTCCTTTCTCTTCAATCTATCTTTACGTAATCTTCTCTTCTGATCTCGCCCCGTATCTTCCCGCCACGTAGAAAAGCCGCCGCGTTCTCCGCCGCAAGTTTGATCGCATTATCCAGGGTACCGGGCGTAATGGATGAATTGTGCGGAGAGCCCAGGAAATTTGGCAGATCAAAAAAGGGATAATTCACCTTGAACTCTTCACCCATCGACGGCTCGATCCACCACGTGTCGATACCCGCGGAGAAATCGGGATGTTCGAAAAGATGCCGATAGAGAGATTGTTCGTCTATTATAGCTCCGCGCGCCACGTTTACGAGAATGGCGTCGGGTTTCATCAGGGCCAGCTCGCGGCTGCCGATAAGCCCTTTTGTACGGTTGTTCAAAGGGATGGAGACCAAAAGCACGTCACTGTTTGTCAGAAGGTGCTCGAAATCGTCCATCGTGCCTATAAAATCGACCTTTTCCGTGGTCCGGCCGCTCGTATTTATCGCAAGGATACTCAGCCCGACGGCCCGCATGATCCTTGCCGCAGCCTGCCCTATCCCGCCGAACCCAAGCACGCCGAACGCAAGCCCCCGCAAATTCCTGTTCTCGGTTTTCTGGTCGAATTCACCCTGTTTCATCTTTGCCTGATTACCGCAAAGCCGTTTTGCAAGAGCGAGGACCATCGCCAGTATATGTTCAGCCATGGGCTCCGCGAACGCTCCGGGATTGGAGGCGATTTTCGCCCCGGTGGGTATCCGCAAAAAGGGCAGTTGCTCGGCTCCGGCAGAAATCAACTGGATAAACCGAACGTGCTTCAGCAGCCCTAATTCCTCGGCGCCGAATTCCTTGCCCGTGTGCAGGGTGATTATGACTTCGGCGCGCTCTATCACTCCTGCGCGGTCCGCCTCCTCGACGTCGGACAGGAATTCGACATTGCCGCTGCCGGAGAACACTTCCCGCAAAATTTCCCGGTTGGCCTGTTCGGTATTGTGAGAAATGAGAATTTCAGCCATATTTACGCTTAACAGTCCCATAGCCGCTATTATGAAGCGCGGATGCTTCACATGCCCCGGCGAAACCACCCGCTATGAAGAGGAGGATGAAATTGGACGATCATTTCAAATTCTTCGTTCCCGTCCAGGTCCGATATGCTGAAACCGACATGCAGGGGCATGTCTTCTTCGGCCAATATTTCACCTATTTCGACGATGGGCTGATCGAATACCTCAAGGCGGTAGGGTACAAATATAACGATTTTCTGAATGATGGAATGGATTTTTTTTACGTGAAGACAGATTGCCGGTATAAAGGACGGGCTTTTTTCGATGAAACCCTGCACGTCCATACGCGTATCAGCAAGATAGGAAACACCAGTTTCACTTTCGAATTCTCCATCTTTGAGGAAGCTACGGACAGACCGATTGCCGACGGGCACATAGTCGCGGTTGCCGTCGATAAGAATACCGGCAAGCCCACAAAGCTGCCGGAACGTTTCCGTAAAGCGGTCGCAGATTTCGAACGGGGGAACGGCTGATTGTCCCTGCTGCCCAACGCAAAGCGCGGACCATTTCCTGTCTCCGCAAGGCTTTTCGGTCGCTGAGGATGATTATGATCACGAATATGACTCTAGATGATTCCTTGGCGCCTTCGTGCCTCCGTCGTGCTCTTCGCGCGAAGGGATCACGGAAAACTTACGGCTTCGCGTTTCCTTCCTTTGAACTCTTTGCGCCTTCGGGTTCTTCGTGACAAGGCGGCCACGGTGAACCGGCAAGTACATGGGATAAATTAATGGAAGCGGAAAACAACGGAAATTTCCTGATCGACGCCGGCGGGATAGGCCTTTCGGCCGTCGTTCATCTGCCCGGCAAAGTTCCGGCCCCTGTGATAGTGTGTTCTCACGGGCTTTTGAGCGCAAAGGAAAGTCCCAAGTTCATAGCCATAGGGGAGGAGATGAGCGCGGCGGGCTTTTGCGTCCTGAGGTTCGATTTTTCGGGATGCGGACAAAGCCCGCCAAAACCGGGAATGAGCCTGGTCGAGGCACGAACGGGCGATCTCGACGCCGCGATTCGTTTTGCCCTGGAACAGCCATGGTCGGATGGACGAATCGGGCTTCTGGGATCGAGCCTGGGCGGGTTCTTATCCCTTCTTGCCGCAAACCGGCGCCCGGAAATCATTCGGGCGGCCGTATCATGGGCCGCTCCTTTCGATATAAGCGACATTCATCCGGACACGGAACATTTCGGGCCGTTGCGATCCATTTTCCCCGGCGATTTCAGTCTTGGCTCACCGAAAGATTTGAGCGAACTCGGCGTGGCCGCACGTATCCTGCTCATTCATGGGCAACTCGATGAAGTTGTCCCATGGAAAGATGCGGTTCGGATTTATGAGCGACTGAATGAGCCGAAGAAGCTTTTGCTGATGCGCACGGCGGACCACCGCGTCAGTGACGAATCGTGGCGAAAACTGGCGACCGCGGCCAGTCTCGAATGGTTTTTGACGCATTTGAAATAGAACTCGGTCTGTGAAAGAATTGGGGCTGGAAGCGCCGGCCGATCGTGCCGGCACGATTTTCAGGCCGCCCGGAAAGGGAACCCATGCAGTTATTGCCAAATTTCAAAAGAGTCCGGCGGCCCGTGGCGACATGCTTCGCTTTTTTGGCTTCGGTCCTCGCCGCTGCCGCCCTTGCACTGTCCCCTTCCCCGGCCATGGCTGCCCGGCAGTCCGAAATAAATCTGACCATTTTGCATGTCAACGATACACACGGGCACATCGTTCCCTACCTCGACAAAAGCATCGATCCTGAAAAACAGGTCAGCGGGGCCGAATACCTTGCAAAAATGGTCGAACTGGAAAGGGCCGCAAACCCGGATGGGACGATTCTTCTATCGGCCGGAGACATGTTCCAGGGGACCCCGATATCGAATCTTTTCCATGGGAAGCCGGTCATAGAGATCATGAATTTTTTGCACTATGACGCCATGGCTCTCGGGAACCACGAATTCGACTGGGGACAGGATGTTCTTCACGCCATAATATCGTCGGCTTCTTTTCCGGTGCTTTCCTCCAACATCCATGAGCGCGGCGGCGGGCTTATCCCGGGAGTAAAACCTTACGTGATTCTGAAAAGGAAGGGGGTTCGAATTGCGGTTATCGGCCTGACCACACCCGAAACCCGTTACTCCACGAAGGCCGAAAATATTTCCGGACTCACTTTCACCGATCCGGAAAATGTTTTGCCCTCTTTGATCAGGCGCGTGAAAGCGCACGGGGCCTCCATCGTCATAGTGCTCTCTCACGACGGGCTTGATTCGGACCTGCTGCTGGCGCGAAGAGTCAAAGGGATCGACATTATAGTCGGAGGACACAGCCACACGGCGATAAAGGACCCCGTGGTCGAATCCGGCACGGTGATTGTCCAGGCGGGCTCCAACGGTGTTTATCTCGGCGTCTTGCATGTCTCTTTTGATAAGGGGAAAAAGAAAATGCTCGGATTCACGCAAAAAGACGAACTCAAGCTTGTTTCGCCCGCGCGCGGCGCGCAGATGGACCCGAATGTCGCCACGATCATAGATAAATATGACTCACAGGTAAGGGCCGAATTCTCGAAAGTGATCGGCACCGCGACTTCCGACCTGGTAAGAGACCGGAGCAGGGAGAGCAGCCTTGGCGATTTGATTACGGACGCCATGCGCGAGGCCTCCGGCGCCCAGATCGCATTCCAGAACGCGGGCGGCATCCGAACCGATATACCGAAGGGGCCGATAACGCTTGAGACGCTGTTTATGGTCCTGCCGTTCGATGATGAACTGGTCACGATGGACCTTACGGGGGAAAAGATACTGGAAGTGCTTGAAAAGAGCGTAACGGCGGAAAATCTGCTCCAGGTCTCGGGGATGCGGATCGTCTATGACCTGTCGCACCCTTCCGGAGCAAAGGTTGCGGCGGCCGAAGTCGCCGGAAATCCCATGGAGCCGCGCAAGACTTACAAGGTCGTGACAAACGATTTCCTGGCGACGGCGAGCGGGACGTTCGATGTCTTCAAACAGGGCCGCAATGTCAGGATGGGATCACCTCAAAGGGATGCGGTCGCCGATTATATCCGCAAAATTTCGCCGGTAAATACTCATCCCCTGGACAGGATCCTTTTCAAAAACTGAGGGTGACCTGCCGGGCCGGACGGGCGAGTGGGACTCGAAGGCACTGGAGTGCGCATTTGAGCGAAAATATCGAGGTGTTCGTAAACGGCCGCAAAATTGATATTTACAGGGGAATGAAGGTCAAGCACGCCCTCATAGCCTACGACCGGAAGCTGTATAAGGCCGCCCTCGCCGGGGAAGTCCGGGTTGAAGATGAAAACGGCTTCATGCTCGGACTTGAAGGGCACCTGGCGAACGGAGCCGAAATCTTTGCGGTGACGACCGCGTGATAGCGCCGTACACACCTGTAATGCGCTCGGAATCCGCGTTGCCGCCGCGTCTCCGCATGTGGGTAAAACAAGGCCGGGTTGGCGCGCCGATTCCCCACTCCTGATTGAGGCCCGGTGGTCCGGATTCAAGAATCCGGGCGCGCGGCGCAAGAGATTGGACCTCTCGGTCGCCCGCTCTGAGCAAGAACTCCGCATTCATATCGCGCTAACCGAGCTTTCAGAATTTTCCGCGCTCTCTTCACGCATCTATCAGGCTGGGTGACAACTGGTCCCATATGGTCACCATGCCTTCGTTCCATCTCACAAGCTGCACTGTTCCGTCCTGGGAAACCACCACCGCAAGCACGTCGTGCAAGGCGTTGCACAGGCTGTAAGCCGAATGATGGCGTGTGCCCACGCAGTCGGTCAGCTCATGCCGCATCTCCTTTCCTTCAGGGTCCAAAGCTATGGCTGCCGTATCGATCTGCTCCAGTTTGCCGGATATCTCTGCTCCAAATCCAATCAGTTCAAATCTGCTGGTTATTGCCACCGCTCCGTCGACCAGCGCCATGCCTGCCACCAGGTGTGCCCATTCGAACAATGACTCGTCGAGCCAGGAAAGAGTCTGATTCTTGCTGGCAAGGTAGTCGGTCCAGCCCACTTTCCTTTCCGGGTTTTCGTGGGAACCGTAGGATTCCGCCAAGGCATTTCCTATTCCGGCAATAATAGTGCGAAACCGTCTGCGGGGTTCTTCGTCAACGAATCTGTACTTGAATTTCACGTAAGGGTTCTCTGATATGAATGCCTCTTTACGCTCGTCGGGGATGAAGATCAGGGTGCCCCCATGCCTGGCGGAGCGAATCCGGCCGATGATTCTCATTATGACCTGTTTCTTCAATACCCGGAAGAATTCCGGATCCAGCGCGGCCCAGGGCTTCTTCGCGCGCTTTCGAGCCTCCGTGTGCAGCGCGAACTCTTCTTTTGCAATTGGGGCAAACGCAGAACGAAGCCACGCCGAATCAAAAACCCCCGTGGATGGACAAACGATCTCACCGGAACTGAGCGTGCCGATCTCGATAGAGCCGTTGCTCACGGTTATGCGGCCGGGGTTTGTAACATGTATAACCAGACAGCCGGGAAGCGGTTGAGACTTCTTTCCACCTCCATAAAGGCTTTGTGCCCACCGAAGCCCGGAATGCACGATTCCCCAGATCATGGGTTCATCTTTTTCATCGTGCCACGCGCCTATGAGGGAACCGTAGAAATCGACCGAGGGTGAGAGTTTTCGCAATTCACGCTCGGTGAACGGCAGCGTATTCCTGAATAACAGCCTGTGGAGGCCGGCCGGCGGACCCTCATCGGCAGGAAACCCCTCCGGAGGACGAAAGATCAGCCGGAACCTCACCGGCCGCTCCTCCTCTCGAAGAAGACTTGCCTGGTAGCAGACCGAGATCAGGTGTTCCAATACCTTGGGATCGGGTAACGACTCCGCGTCCAAACATCCTCCGGCATTCCCCGTCCCCCAGTTGTCCAGGACGAACGTTGCAAGCTCTCCAGGGTAAGCCCTGACCTTGTACTCGGAAACCAAACCCGCCTCCTCCTTTGAAGTTTTAATATTCGCCTGCCTGATTATCGCGTCGTTGTCAACGGGAAAGTAAACAGGTCGCGTTAATTGAACACCGGTGCAAAGAGTTTTGGGCAGGCTGTTTTCTAATCGTACAAAATTAACGTCAGGCATATTCATCTGGGATTGGAATTCCCACGTCAGGGCGAAAAACCCTATCGACCTCACCCCGGTCGTCACCCCGACGAAAGTAGGGGAAGCCGGGGTCCATGTCTTTTGCTGTAAAAATGATCGGCATTTCCCAAAAAGCGAAAACGACTGCCGTTTCCGGTTTCGCTCATTTAATTTCAAAAAAACATTGTGGCTGGAACCTATTTGACTTAATCCAGTCAGAAAGCCAGCTTACATCTCAGTAATACGATCTCAGGTGTAACCGCCAGGTAACCTTTTTCTGGTATATTAATAACTCTTCTCAATCCATAAAATTTTTGTACTGCCGATCAGCGTCGGGAGAAATCT
>Ga0326728_10003844_pt1 | contig 45618 bp, 30 predicted proteins | sample MB3enrmetagenome_FD_207602 | JGI IMG/M metagenome (GOLD analysis project Ga0326728, IMG submission 207602) | Lab enriched peat soil microbial communities from McLean, Ithaca, NY, United States - MB31MN | ecosystem: Environmental > Terrestrial > Soil > Wetlands > Peat | place: USA: New York...
CCCCAACCTAGACGGCGTCTCCAGCCTGAGTGTACGTTTGGGTGGGGCCGATAACTGGAAGCGATCCCGACGAATGGCGGCGTTTCGATCTCGCGGTCTTTGGCGCAATAGACAACTGTTCCATTCACTTGACGAACAAATCAGCAAGATCGAACCGCTTCTCTTTCGCCCGACCGCTTCCACCATCACCGATACGCGAGGGCTGCATGGCTGCTCCAGACACATTGTTCACCGCGACAGCCTTGCGCCACCGCGTAATCCGCGAGGAATGCTTCGGATACGCGCCAGTGGACAGCTCGCGTGACCCTCACACGGCGCCTTCTCGGCGTACTTGTCACCGTGAAGACGCTTCGCCCACGAGGGCTCGATCTCGCGGACGCCCCGCACCGATCGCGTCATCCGTTCAGGCTCCTTCCCCCTTTCCCCAGCCTCTCCGTTCGCACGTCGTCGCTCGCCCCGACTGACGACCTCAACGGGTTCGCTCGCGAAGCGTCTGGCCGAGAGATTTCTCGTATAGGTGCGCAGCTTGGCCTGGGCCACGGACCAATTGAAAGGCAAGGGTTTGTTACGCAACAATGTTATTTGGCGCAGCGTTTGCTACGTCGAAAGGCTGCGCGCAGTGCGTTATAAGAATTGAGACAGCTGTTGTCAGGTTCCGAGCCCGATCGGTGGTAAAGGCAAGCTTGCTTCGCACTTGTCACCCCGCCGACACCGGCGCGTGATTCACTCTCGGATCGAGGGGGGTCGTTTGTTTGTAGAATCTCTCAGAAAGGAACCACCATGTTGCCGAAAAGCACTTTATCATGTGGAGCTGGCGCCGCGACGGCGCTCGTCCTGTCGCTCGCCGCACCTGCCGCGCACGCGACTTCCATCCGCTACAGCTATGTCCCGCTCGATCATGAGACCGTGCCTGCCCCCTACGTGGCCAATAACTTTAGCCCGTCTGCCATCCTCGACGGAGGCATTGTTGTCGGCACCATCTACGATGCATCCTTCGCAACCGAGGCGATTGCGGTCTGGCGCAACGGAACGATCACGATCGGTCAAGCGGGATCCGGGAACGTCGTAAACGCACTCGGCGTGATCGGCGGTGCCAGCCCCTCCAACCAGGCGGCCCTGTTCCTCGGAAACTCGACCACGCTCATCCCACGACTTCCGGGCGAGACGACCGCGAGCGTGGTCGACCTTAGTCTCAGCGGCCTGGCGCTCGTGCAGTCGCTCAATTCCTCGTACACCCAGACGTACGCCTATTACTTTGCGGGCACGGAGACGGTCATTCCCTTCGGGCTGCCGGATCCCGTCTTTGGTGGTCACATGAACCAGTGGGGGCAGGTCGCGGTGACCAAGGAGGAAAGCGCGACAGACCACTTCACTCGCGGCTACCGTTACGATCCGCTCACCGGGAAGACCACGCCGCTCGTGCCCTACGCTGGCGATCCGACGGATGTGCTCGCGCTCGTTCAGGGGATCAACAACCGAGGCGAGGTCCTTGGCTACTCGTACACGAACGCCTCGGCCCCCTCGTACCATGAGCGCGTCGGCGTCTGGAACGCCGCCGGCGTTTACCAACCCTATTACTACGAGACGATCGATACGAACGCCCTCTATTTCAACGACCTCGATCAGATCGTCATCACGAATCCGGCCTTCTTCGGCCCCGGCGTTGGCACGAGCTACCTCGTACCGCAGGCGGGTACGAGGCTCGATCTGGCGAGTCTGGTCGTCAACTTGCCCTCCGGGCTCTCTCTCAACAGCGTCGTCGGAATCGACGACGAGGGTTACATCATCGGGTACGCCTCGGACGCAGCCTACGTCAACTTCTATCCGTTCCTTCTGGTGCCACTCGCAGACGGCCAGAGCAATCCCGGGAACGTCGATGTGTACGGTTTCCAATTCCCGATCAGCATCATCCAAGATCTCATCAAGCGGTTTTCGCATCAAAAGTGACGCACACGGCACGCCCCGCGCGTAGAGCCGATGAGCAATGCGACGTCCGCCCGCCGGCCCTTCGGGGTTGGCGGGCGGTTGCCGTAGCGCTGAGCACTTCCCGACATGGCGCAAAGGAAGCCGACAGACGCGCGAGAGACATCTGTGACGACGCCAAGGACGACGAGCTATACGCCAACCTCGCCCCCGAGAGCTTGTCGCCAGCGTGGCTTTGCGCCAAGGTCGGCCACACTGTGGCCATGGTGAAACCGCCTCGCTCTGGGCGCTCTGGGGAGTGGACGATGCCTCCGTTCGGAGTCAGGATGCGAGGCGTCTACGCAGGACGGCATCCGCGCTGAATGTTCGATGCAGGGCAGCCTTCAACTCCTTACGCTTGCGTTGACCGAGAGATGCAACCTCCGGTGCGGCTATTGCTTTGCGCGTAGCTCGTCGCGGAGGCTGGACCCGGAGCTCGCGGATGCCGCTGTGGACTGGTTCATGGCGCAAGCCAGGGATCACGCGAAGCCACGTTTGACGTTCTTCGGAGGCGAGCCCTTTCTCGAGGCCGGGTTGATGCGGCGAGCCCTCGAGCGGGCGCGGCTACGCGCCCAACCGCAACAGACGGTGGAATGCAGCGCTCCGACGAACGGATTGGCGTTTTCGCCGTACGCCCGGGACCTCTGTCAGGAGTTCGGCTTGTCGCTTACGGTGAGTATCGACGGACCAGCCCACTCCGAGCGACGATGGCTCGATGGAGCGGATTCTGGACCCGATCTCGTCGCGCGCATCCCGCAGTTGCTGCCGTTCGCAACGCTGGCGCGCCTGACAGTCACGCCGACGAACGTCGCGAGGCTGTCGCACAACATCATCGAGGTCGCTCGCCTCGGCTTTCCCGCCATTCTGTTCAACCCTGCCTGGGATCATGTGTGGGATGACGCGGCGGTCGCCATCTGGCGCCGCGAGCTGGCGCGCATCGTCGGGTGGGTTCTGGACGCGCGTGCGGCCGGTCTAAGGGTGCCGCAGATGCGGAATCTTGCGGACATCGAAGCCCGCCTCGTGCTCGGCAGGCCCCGTCAACTCTGCGGCGCTGGGAATCTGTCGATGGCGGCAGCCACGGACGGGACACTCGTCCCCTGCGAACGGCTGGTCTTCATTGAAGCGGGGGCCGACTGCCGCCTGGGCCACGTGTCGCAGGGGATAACCGAACATGCAACGCGTGACACATTCGCTCGGGTGCGTGCGAGCGACCTGCGGCCTGAGAGCGGGACGTGCGCGAAGTGCCCAGCGAAAGATGGGTGTACGCACTACTGTCCGGCTACTGGATACCTGATGACCGGCGACGTCAGAGGCGTGCCTTCGGTCATTTGTGCGCTGATTCGCGAGGAAGTTGAGGCCGTCCGTCTCGGGCTCCAAGGACACCGACTCCCCGCTCGGACGACGTCCATTCCCCTGCAACCCAACGCATGGTCTCGCAAACTCTCCAAGACGAAAACTCTTCCAGACCGTCAGCGGCTTCGCCCGCTGCCTGGTTTCTCTGGCTGGACCGCAGCCGCCGTCGCAGCCAGCAGTTCGATCGGCATTGTGGCCTGCGGCGGGCAGATCGCAAGCGCCGACGACGCGGGGGCGAAGATCGATGGAGTTGCGGACGCCACGAATTCCGCGACAGACGCGCCGGTCGATTTCGACGTTGACACGGCTTCGGGCGACGGCATGGACGTCGAATCAGAAGCCGCCGCCATTTTTGCAGACGCTTACCCCGCTGAAGCCGGGGACGGCCAAGCCTACGTGACCGATGCCCCCGCCGAATCTGCGGATGCGGACTCCGGCCAAGAACCATGCGGTTGTTGTGCAAGTTGCGTACGCTGACTGGGCTTGCCCCGATTGGATCCTGCTAGGCCCAGTGTGTCCTGCCTCATCGACGTGCGCGACTCGCGCATCAGGCTCTTTGGATCGGTGTCTCCTCGCGAGAAACCAAGACCTAGCGCTTCGACGCCTCGATCGCCGACGCGTTCGCCAAGACCACGACCTCGGAGGGTCCAAGGGTGTCAGCGAGGTCTACGTATGTCCATCCGCTCCACGATTGGAGAGGAAGGTGGGATCCCGGAGTCAGGGCCCCGCCCGGAACCCGCTCGGTATTGGCGACGACATCGAGTCCCGTCGACGAGATCCTACTGTCCACGACCACGCGACCGCCCCTTCGGTCGGTCCCGTGCGGATTGACGACGACGAGCACTTCCTGGTCGTCGAAGACGCGCGACCACGCGACGATCTCTCCGGTGTTCGGCATGGCGAAGGGATACGACAGGATGGATATCTCGCGCGGATATTGGCGGCCTTTGCGCAGCGGCATGAACCTACGCCGGATCGTCGCCAATTGGGCCATCCGGTTGTAGACCGGATGACTCGGATCGAAGACGTGTTTTCCGGCGGTGCCGTGAGGACCGAACCCCGGCAGTCCGGTGTCCAATCTCCCCTGAGTTCCTGTCCACCCCGACGCGCGCGGATGCACGGGACCGAACATCGCTTCCCGCAAGTACGTATCGGTGGTCCCCCATCCGTCGAGCCACTGCCTCTCTTCGGGCTCGGCCCCGCTGGCGAGGCCCTGCTCGGTTCCGTAGTAGATACACGGGATACCGAGGGTGAATAGCTGAATTGCGATCGCCACGGTCCCCTGGTGGTCGTTGGAGGCGTCCGCGGCCAGGCGGACCTTTGGTCCGAAGACGTGGTCGTGGTCGTTGGATATGCTGAGGTGCATGGAGCCCCAATTGCGGTGGGAGCCCATGGGATCGAAGAAGTTGAAGCCAGCAAAGAAGTCCATCCCTCTCGACAGCCCCTTGCTGACTCGAACGATCGTGTCCCGCTGCTCGCCGATGTCGAGGCAGGCGTTGAGGTTTCGGCCCGTGATGCTCAGGTAGTGCCCCTCGGCATCGTTGCCACCGGCGACCTCCGCGACGAGGAAGAAGTCGTTCTTTCCGAGGACCGAGGCGTGCTCCTTGATCGCGTTGCAGAAGTTGCGGGCCTGGTCCTCCGTCACATGCTTGAAGGTGTCGATGCGGAAGCCATCGAGGTCGGCGAGAGCGATCCAGTACTGGAAGGCGAGAACGAGAGTTCCGAGAGTGTCGTCGCGAAACAGATTGAGCTTTCGCAAGTCGCAGAAATCGGTGCGACGGAATTCGGCATTCGGGTCGTCGATGTCGCCATTGCCGAGGTTTCCGGACCCTGCCCCGATGTAGTTGGCGCGGTCCTGGAGCTCGGTCGGCCAAACGAAATCGTCCGCACCCAAGGCCTGGTTCCGGTCGTAGATCGGACTTCCGAGCCCGCTGCGAGCCCAAGTGGGGTCGTAGCCCCCCACGGCGCGGTACGGAGGCTGCCTCATGTCGCCGGCCGATGCGTCATAGAGCCAGTTGCAGCCCGTGTGATTCATGATCACGTCGAGCACGACGCGCAGGTTGCGCTTGTGGGCCTCCGCGACGAGGTTCACGAGGTCACGAGCCGATCCGAAGCGCGGGTCGATCTCGAGGAAGTTCTGAAATCCGTATCCGTGGTAGGTGTTGTCCTCGACGCGCTGTCGAAAGATGGGGCCGATCCACAGCGTCGTGATTCCGAGCTCCTGAAGATACCCGAGCTTGGACTGGATTCCGTTCAAGGTTCCCCCTTGGAAGCGCTGCCCCCCGGAGGTCTGCCAGTCCTTCCACTTCCAGTCGCCGCCGCGCAAGGCCTTGATCTCCTGAACGCCCGCCGCGGTGCTGAGGTCTGCCCCGAGGCGATTCGCGTCCGTCTCATTTCCGTCGGAAAAGCGGTCGGGGAGCAAGAAGTAGAAGACTTCGTCGCGCCAATCGGCAGGGGACGGGGTCCACTGCTCGCGCTCCGGCCATTGCGCCAGGGCGTCCTTTATGGTTCGAGGCGCTGGTGCGCCCAGAATCTGGTCGATGTTCGACATGGGATCCTCGCTCAAACGGGAACTTCGCGTGACCTCGCCCGGCCCCTTTCGGCTCGTCGCACCAAGGCAGAACGGGCGGCGCGACTATAGAGCGGTTCTGGGCAGGCACGCGATTGCAGAGCGTTTCAGAGGCCAAACCCATGCCGGTCGTTCGACGAGTCGCTCGGGCATCGAGCAAGCGTGGATTCGGACCGAGGGTGACCGTCTGCGACTTGCGCTGTTCTTCGCAGTGAGTCGAGGTGTGTACGCACGCCGCACTTGGTGCCCGCGGCGCACCCACGAGGGTGACCGCCTACGAGGCTTCGAGCCAACCGATGGCATCCAGATCAGGAAATGACGACGGACCAAGAGTCACCTCGGCCTCTGGACGCGGGCGGCCCGACACGACCATGGCCGCGATGTCCTCGACCGCCTTTCCCGCTGTGGGCGGCATGATGACGGTGGCGGAGATCTCCTTCTGCCTGGTCAGGCGTTGCCCGAAAGTTGGTGTTCCGTCGCACCCCACGATCGGAACTCGTGCCGTAGAGAAACCGGACCGAACTTGAGCCCACTCGATCAGCGCGCGCCTCGCACCCATTGCCATCGCATCGTTTTGTGCGGCGACGCCGAATGCGGGCAACGCTCGAGTTCCAAAGATCTGAAGCCACTCCTTCATCGCGCTTTCGCCGCCCGCCTCTGTCCAGTCGCTGTTGACACTGAACAAATTGAAGGACGTGCTGGCTAGTGCTTGGCGCAAGCCTTCGAATCGCCGTGTGGCAGATGAGATGCCGAGCGGACCGCGGATGCAGATGAGTTCACCACCGCGAGGCAGCATTGCCCTGAGTTGCCGCCCTTGTATGCGCCCTATCTCCACCTGATCGGCCGCGACCGAGAAGATGGGTAGCGTGGGATACTCACGACGCAAATCGCCCAGGTAGCCGCTCCAGCGCCCGAGAAGGACGAATCCGACGCCCAGCCGCGCGGCATGGTGTGCGCTCGCGAGGAGAGCAGACTCGCGAACCGGGTAAACGAGAAGCACGTTCGGGCGAGTTTCCGGCGCGCGGCTTAGGCACGAGTCGATCTGTTTCGCCTGCTGCACGGCGTCTCCATCAACCGAAAACACTTCGACGGCAACGCCATGGCGAGCGGCCGCTTCCAGGCAATCACGCTTGATAAGCTGTTGGTATTCACCGTTGTTCATGAGGAACAGCGCGATGCGGCAGCCGGTCTCTCCCTGCGGGGACTTCGGATGACGGGAGGACCCCTTGCTCAGCATCAGGTCAAGATTCAGTCGCAGGGGTTGGTTCATCACCATTAGCACATGAAATGAACGGCGATTCCAAGCATTCCGTTAGCACACCGTCGACTTCCCTCAGGCGAGCACGCTCGACGCATGGATCGCGAAGGGATCAGCCGAAAGACATCGGGCTTCTAGTGTCCCGTCTCTGAAGTGTCGTGACTTTCGTCGAGCCCGTAGTCTTATCCTATTTCAGAGACAGGACACTAGTGCGAGCTCACCCCGAGCGTGAACTGCGCCGTTTGGGTGACTCCACCGCCGGTCGCTTTCACCGTGATGACGTAGTTGCCAGTCGCCACCTTCGCGCCGACGGCTATTGCGAGGGACGCACTCTTCGCGCCAGGCGGGGCGATCGTTGCGGAGGAAACCGTAACGCCCGACGGCATCCCGGAGGCGGTCACTGCAATCGCTGACGTGAAGGTGCTGGTGGCCGTCGCCACTGCGGTCACGGAACCCGTGGCCCCGGGGGCGACTTTGACCGACGAGGCGCCAAGGGCGAGGGTGAACGTCGGCGCCGGTTGGACCGTCAACACCACGGGGGCGGAGTGGGTGACACCGCTGCCGCTGGCGTTTACGGTCAACGGGTAGGTGCCGGGGGATGTGTTGGCGCCGACGGTGACGGTGAGAGTGGCCTTGCCGGAGCCGGGCGCGGGCAGACTCACTGGCTGAACGGTGACGCCCGTGGGCATCCCCGTCACGCCAAGTGCGACGGTCGAGTTCCAAGTCGCGTTGCCTGCGACCGTGGCGGTCAAGGTCCCTGACGCGCCGGCGACGAGGGTGAGGGCACTTGAACCGAGCGTAATCGCGAAGCTTGGAGGAGGAGCCGCGACGACGATGGTGAGAGGTACGCTCCGCTGCGCCACCGTTTCCGTCGCACTGAGGGTAATCGCGTATGTGCCGGCGACGGCCGTCGATGAGGCTTGCAGCGTGAGCGGGATGGAGCAGACCCCCGACGCCGAACACGCGCCCCCGGACGACGTCGCGGTCACGCCTGCAGGAAGCGTGGAAATCGATAGCGTCCCATTGGAAGTGATCCCCTGCAAAGTGATCGTGGTCGTAGCCGAGCCCTGACCGGGCGTGAGGGTCAGCGTGGACGGCGAGGTGGACATCGTGAACGGTTGCGTGACCGAAAGGCTCAGGGGTGCGTTGCTCGTCAGCCCAGACCCACTGGCAACGATCGTGAGCGCATACGTCTTCGGCGTCACGGTCGCGGCCGTTGCCAGCGTGAGCTCTGCGCTCCCCGCCCCCGACAGGGAAGTCGGGGAAAAGACAGCGGTAGCTCCAGCGGGCAAGCCCGAGACCGACAGCGCGATGGCCGACTGGAACCCGCCAGTCACGGTGACTAGGACTTTGTCAGTCACGCTGCTTCCCGCGACCACGCTGACAGAGGCCTGCGCGCTGGTGAGTTGGAAGGAGGGGGGCGGTCCTGCGTCCACGCCGGACTCGTGACTCGCATCCGTTGCAATCGCGTCGGTTCCGGCGTCGGCGGGCGCGTTCGTGTCGGCACCGGCGTCGGCAGCGCGTGCCTCGGCGCCGGCGTCGCTGGGCGCCTTTGCGTCCGCACCGGCGTCGCCCGGACTTGCCGCGACCAACAGCGCGGCGTTCGGCGTCCCAAGACCGGTCGGGCCGTCGTATCCAACGCCGGCATTGCAAAGAAGGGGATTCGAGTTGGCGCACGAGCCATCGGATCCGGAAGTGATGTCATAGAAGCTGGTTGCGTGGGCGTACGGGTAAGGAACGCTTGCCGGGAGCGACGCGCTCTTGGCAATGCCCAGTCGCGTGAAGAGCGCGGCGATGATGGGCGACGCGGCGCTTGTGCCGCCGTAAACTGTCCACTGCCCGCTCTGGACGACGGCTACCCCGGTGTTCGGGTCGGCGACCGCAGATACGTCCGCTTCCGTGCGGTTTGCGCACAGAGTGTCGGTCTGCCACGCAGGCTTTGGGTAGTACGCGCTGCACCCGGCCCCCCCGCCGCTCCATGCGCCCTCAGCCCAGCCACGTGTCGAGGAGCTTCTCGCGAGCGTTGTGCCTCCGACCGCAAGTACGGACGGCGATGCAGCCGGAAACTCGGGCCCATAGCCGCTGTCGCCCGTACTGGCCGTTACAAGAACTCCAGGATGGTTGAAGTACGCCGAGGCTACGACCGTTTCGACCGAGTACTCGCCGCCCCCGTAGCTATTGCTGATGGCCGCAGCCCCGGCATTGGCCGCTGTGTTGACTGCCGAGCCCAAGTCCGTAATCGATGCCGAGTCGGCTTCGACGAGCAGGATCTTGCAGTCGGGGCACATGGCACTGACCATGTCGAGGTCGAGCGAGATTTCGCCAGACCATCCCGAGTTGGCGGCGGGCAGAGGAGACGCTTGCCCGAATTCGTTGACCTTCCTGAAGCAGCCGTTGGCCGTCGTACACGGAGCAATGCCGTAGTATTGGCGATAGGCGGCGAGGTCGCTCTCGGCCGTGGGGTCGTCGTATGCATCTACAATGGCTACCGTGAGTCCGCCCGAGGTTGCGGACGACGGGACGTTGTAGGCGCTTGCAAGGTCGGCGGGGCCGTAGCCGCCCCAAGGGCCGGGATTCGTCGCAGAGGTGCCCGCCGGCTGCAGCCGCATCTTCGCGTGGCAGTGAGCTCCGGGCGCGCCGTGGTCGCACGCGTCGATGGTTGGACGCTCAATCACGGCTCCAAGGGCAACGGTGTCAGCGACTTGATCTTCGATATCGGTCGGTGCCGTGCCGCCTTCGTTTCCAGCGCACGCGCCGAACAAGGCAAGAATCCCGACGAGAACTGAACCCTTGAGAAAACGGGTGTGCATCGAGAGCCTCCTCAACGTCTCGCCGACCTTTGCGTACCTGACTCTGGGGTACGAGACGAAGACGGTGAACGGCGGTTCGCTCCCGGACTTGAGCGCGTAACTAGATTTTTTGGTCTACGGAGACTGGCGGTCTGCAAAACATCGCCGAGCGATGGCCGCGAGAGCAATCCGCGTCGCATCCGGTTCGATCGAACGCGTCACGGGATCTGCACCGTCGACCAAGACCATGAGGGCGAGGACAATCGTGCGTGCCTCTCGGACCCCGTTGCGATCGTTGCGTTGAGCCACGGACGCCAGTCGTCGGCGCCAAAGGGCAAGCTGGGCCGGGAGACGTCCATCCGTGGCGTACCACGACGACAGCTCGCGCACCGCGTCCGCGTCGTCGCTACCCGCGGCGTACGTCTCCATGTCGAGCTCTGCGGCACGATGCTGCCCAAGCCGCCAACGCGCGCGCGCGCGCCCTGCCATGGCCGGGGCGAGCGACGGAAGGTGCCGGAGCGCCGCGTTGTACACGCGCTCCGCTTCCGCGGCATCGTCGAGCTTTAGGCGGAGAGCTCCGAGTCCAAGCCAGGCCGCCGCGTGGGATGGATCCACGGACAAAGCCTCCATGTACCGCCTGGCCGCGACGTCTGGCTCCCGCGCCAGCTCGTGAGCCTGCGCCTGATGCACGAGTTCGTCCGCGGACGACGTCGCAATCGCGTCGACGGACACGAGAGCCACAACCAAGAATGTCACAACACGCGCAAAGCTACCCAACACTCTGCGCGTTCTCGATCGCATCGGTACGCCGCGGCCGCTTGTTGATCTCGAGAATGCACTTTCGTACGCGGATGAAGTCGGGCGTGATTTCGACCAACTCGTCCGCGTCGATCCACTCCATGGCCGTTTCGATGTTGAGTGCCCGAGGCGGAGCGAGCAGGACGTTCTCGTCCTTTCCGTGGTTTCGGACGTTCGTAAGCTTCTTCTCTTTGATGACGTTGACATCCGTGTCGTTCGGTCGATTGTGCTCGCCAACGATCATACCTTCGTAGACGTCCACGCCGGTGCCGATGAAGAAGACTCCGCGAGCCTGCAGGTGAAACAGGGCATAGGGCGTCGACACGCCCATGCGATCGGCGACGATGGCTCCGTTCGTCCGTTTGACCATCGGGCCTCCCCACGGCTCCCATCCGTCGAAGGTCGAGTTGAGCAGGGCCGTGCCGCGCGTCGCCGTCAGCAGTTCCCCGCGGAAGCCAATCATTCCCCGACTCGGTACGCGGTATTCGAGGCGCGCTCGGCCGAATCCTGGATTAGCCATCTTTACCATCCGACCTCTGCGTTCTCCCAGTCGCTCTGTCACGATCCCTATGAAGTTTTCGGGGACGTCGACTCCGACGAGCTCCATGGGCTCGCACAGCACGCCATCGACGGTGTTGGTCACGACTTCGGGATTCCCGAGCTGTAGCTCGTATCCCTCTCGCCGCATGGTCTCGGCAAGAATCGCCAGCTGGAGTTCGCCGCGCCCGAGAACGAGGAACGTATCGGGAACATCGGTCTCCTCGAAGCGGATAGCGAGGTTTCTCTTTGTTTCCCGTTCCAGTCGCTCGCGCAGGTGACGACTCGTGAGGTACTTCGTGGATTTGGACTTTCCGGCGAATGGTGATGTGTTGACGCCGATGCGTATCTTGATTGTCGGCTGTTCCACCAGAATTCTCGGCAGAGCGCGCGATTCCCAACCCGGGTCGACGTCGACAATCGTGTCCCCGACGTCGACGTCGTCGAGTCCGGCGATGGCGACGATCTCGCCTGCGAGAGCTTCCGGAGCCACCGTGCGGCGGAGACCTTCGAACGTCGAGAGCACTTTCACCGCACTGCGGATCGTTCGTCCGTCCTTTACGATGCCCACGGGCTGATTCGCGCGTATCGTTCCCGCAACGACACGCCCAATGCCGAGGCGGCCTACGTAGTCGTCGTGTTCAATGTTGCTGACGAGAATCTGAAGGGGCCCCGTCGGATCACCAGGCGCAGAGGGAATTCGTTCGAGAATCATGTCGAAGAGCGGATCGAGGGTGGTCGACGGATCCTCGAGTGTTCGCTTGGCGATCCCTTCGCGCCCTACGGCATAGATCACGGGGAAATCGAGCTGCGCATCGGTCGCGTCGAGATCGCAGAAAAGGTCAAATATTTCCTCGTGCACTTCAGGTGCCCGCGCGTCCGATCGATCGATCTTATTGATGACTACGATCACGGGATACCCGAGACTCAAGCACTTGCGGAGAACGAATCGCGTCTGGGGCAGTGGCCCCTCCGCTGCATCGACGAGAAGGAGCGCGCCATCGGCCATGAGCAGCGTGCGCTCGACCTCGCCGCCGAAGTCGGCGTGCCCGGGAGTGTCGATGATGTTGATCTTCGTCGTGACCCCGTCGGCTGACCGCCAGTGAACGCTTGTATTCTTGGCTAGGATGGTGATTCCGCGCTCGCGCTCGAGCGCGTTCGAATCCATCACGCGGTCTTGGAGAACCTCGTTGGCGCGAAACGTTCCGGCCTGGCGAAGCATGTGGTCGACGAGCGTCGTCTTTCCATGGTCGACGTGTGCGACGATGGCCACGTTGCGGAGCCCACATGCGGGCGGCGGGCGAGTGCTGGCGGTCATTCGCGCGGAGAACTAGCTTTCTCCGGCACTGTACGCAAGTTCGCCCGCATTTCGCAGGAGCGAGTCGCGAGCTTTTCGCACCAACGATTCCCAAGCGTAACGCGTTAGGCGTCGATTCCGCATTGACTGCGAGCCGAGAAGTACGCCTCACTCACGGCGAAGGATACGAGCTCGAGCGCTTCGGGAGTCTGTGCTGCCCATGCGGCACATTCTGCAGTTGTCGTGGGCGCTCCGCCGGCCAGGCCCGTGGTCATGGCGATTCCGTCGAGCGCGCCGCGGATGTCTCCGGTGGCCAGGAGGGCGACACGGTCCCCCCACGCCAGGGCGGCCCCGCCGAGATCCGAGGTGCGCGTTCCGAGTCGCCCTCCCACCTCGAGCGCCATAAGCCCCAGATCGGCGTCGAGCACGCGAGGGAGATTCGCACGAATTCGGCTGCTCGCCGTGTGGACCGCGGCCGCTGGGACTCCCTGAGGCTCCCAGGTCGAGTTGAAGCACTTGAGCCACGCAGCGACAATCACTCCGAGCTCCGATGGCGCCGTTCGTGCGAGTGCGCTTCCTCGAGCGGATACGAGCTTGATTGCGCGTGCGAGGAGGAACGCTGCGACCGGTTCGTTCCGAAGCAGAGCGGAACCGACAAGAACGACTGGAGGAGACGACCCCACCGGGATGCACGTTGTGCCGAGTTTGGGCGACTCGACGAGTTCGACCCGTGACAGCCTGGCCCCCTCTGCAAAGCGGGCGGCAAGGCGGCCGGCGGGGCTGTCGCCGCTCACCGCCACGGTGCGCAGAGCGCGCAAATCGACGGGCAGCGCGCCATCGAGAGCCGAGCCGGTGCGAGCCAGCAGTGCGCGCGTGGGAGCGTCGAAGAGATCGGGAGCGATCAAGTCATCGAGCCGAGGATCGAACGCCTTGGGGCCTGTCCCCGACACTCTCGCCGGCTCGCCAGACAGAACGGCCCACACGGCGCGGACGACCTGAGCACCGTCAGCCCGTCCCCGCATCGCGCAGACCGTCGCGAGCACGTTGAACGCGTCCCCATGGATTCTCCCAGCGCGCAGCCCCCGCCTTACGTCGCCGCCGGCGCGATCGAGCATGAAACTCGCGGCGGGCCCCTTTTGGTGCCGTTCGTAGAACTCGGCCAGAGCGCGGATGATCCCTGTGTCGTCCGGCAGTTCGTGTCGCGCCGTATCGAGCACTTGTTCCGCGCGACGGGGATCGGCGGTTGCCTCGTGGAGCGCCGCGAGCTCCAGCATGCGCGTTCGACGCTCCTCACGGGACCGCGCCCCCTTGAGCAAGTCCTGGGCGAGCCCGACGGCGCGAGCGCCATCTCCTCGAAGTCGGTAGATCTCGATGAGGCGCTCCGACGTGACCGTGTCCATCGGATCGCGGCGGAGAACTTCTTGGAGCGCCACCTCCGCTCGAGCGAGGTTGACGACATGGCGCGAATAGATCTCGCCGAGAATTGCGTAGGCGCGGCGCTGGGCGTCCGGTTCCGACAGAAGCCGGGTGAGCTGCACGAACGCCCGTTCGGCGGCGCTCCAGTCCTGAAGTTCGACGCAAACGTCGGCGAATTCGGATAGTGCTGCCGTTTCCTCCGGGTGGATGTCGAGCGCAGCCTGAAACGCCTCCCGCGCCAAGTTCACGTCCCCGTCTGCTCGCAGAATCCGGCCGCGCCGCAGATCCAGCGCGAAGCGAATCTCTGGGTCCGTCACACATTCCAATCGGCGCTCGAGAAGGGCGGCGAGCGCCGTCGTGAGACCGCGACTCTCGTACATCTGCACCAGATCGCCAAACGCGCCGTCGTTCGCGATGTCAATCGACGTGGCATTCTCGAAAGCGAGGACTGCACGATCTGCGTCGCGAGTCTCGTCCCGCCAAACTTGCCCTGCCTGGTGCCAAGCCGACACCTGGTGCGCGGGCACGATGCTGGTTCGCGCGGCCGATTCGAGAGCCTCGGCGGCGCCGGCCGCATCGCCGCACTGTCGCCTTGCGGTGGCAAGAAGCCCCCAGACCACGACATCGCCTGGATCCTCGAGACTCGCCCGCTCGAGCAGGGCTCTCGCCTGCGGCGCGTCGCCGAGTCTCAAGGCAGTGTCCGCGGCTCTTACCAGCAAGAACGAAGCTTCGGCCGACCGGCTCACGGTTTCGAGCAAGCGAAGGGTCGTCGACAGGAGCTCGACGAGGTCCGATCGTGCTCGTGCCGACGTGACAGCGGTGCGAAGCGCCGACAGGGAAGCCTGGGGTGCATGGATCGCCAGCTCCACCATCTCGCGTTCGTGCGAAAGGTCCCAGCCGAGTCCAGAACTTCGGCTACGCAATCGCAGAGCCAGCTCGGCGTGAGCCGTGCCCTCTCCCGCGCCCGTGCCTCGAAGGGCGCGCGCGATGGAGCTCACGATGGGTTCGAGCTCTTCGGCGCGACCGGCACGCAGCAATTGGTGCTCTACGTGGCGCAGGCTGGGCAAATATCCGGGGAATTCGTCGAGGATGGTGCGGTGCCAAAGAAGCGCGCTCGCCGGATCCTGGCGTGTCTCGGCGTCGAGCATCGCGAGGCGTTCGTATGCCTCACGACGCACGCGCGCGTCTTCTGCGCCTCGTGCAAAGGACAGGAGCTCGTCGGCAAGCCTGGCCGTGTTCCGGGTTCGGAGCTCGGCCCGCTCCCGTACGACGTTGCAAAGCGACCACCTCTCCTCGGATGCTGCCTCGGCACATCGCAAGGATGCGGCGTGGTCATCCTTCCACTCGTACTCGTAGGCGGCCTGGATGAGAAGCTTCACCCGTGCGAGGCCGCGGCACTCCGCCGCGCGCGCCTCACGCCAGGCACCGGCATCGTCTGCCGAATCCGGAGCGATCCGCTCGTAGAGCGCCCGCAGCGCCATGTCCGCCGGTCGGGCTCGAGCGGCCTCCTCGACGCACGAAATGGCGAGACCCGGGTTGTCACGAGCCACCGTCCACGCTTCGCGGATGTCCTCCATCGCGCGCTGAAGCGCATCGGAGGCGGCGGACTTGCGCCTGCGAATCCAGCGAACGAGCTCTTCGACGTCCCTCTCACCCCTTGCAATCGTCTCCCCAATGTAGGCCGTCATCAAGAGCGTGACCGGCGCATCTCCCACGTGTTCGAGCATCTGCGCTCGAGTTGGATCGGGAAGCACTCCTTCGGAGCGTGCAATCGCCTCGATGTGCGCAAGGGCGCCTAGCAGGCCGTCTCCGAGCGCATCCGCCATCGCGCTCAGTTCAGGAGCGAGGTCGTCGTTCTCGAGGGAAGCGAGCGCCCTGAGTGCCGCCTCCACAGCCGGATCGGCCGATACCGCCGCCTTGTACGCAGCACCCGCACGTGCGGTGTCGCCCGCTCTCTCCGCGATGAGAGCCGCTGCGATGCCCGCGTGCGCCCTGTCGCGCGGCGTCGCAGCGGGCGGCCCCCACGTCTCGATCGCACGACTCACCTCCGAGCAACGTCCGGCGCGAGCGGCGATCTCGACGGAGAGCACTTCGACCCAAGAAGGCGCTTCATCGCCGAGAGCTTTCACAGGCTCGATAGCGGCCGTCGCGTCGACGGGCGAGGCTCCCATCACCAGGAGTCTCGCGAGCCGAATGAGGGCACGCGTACGCGGGGTGCCCGCGCACAGGTCTGCAAGGGCGACGATGCTGTCGCGGTCCAAGCTCGCGCCGCTCGCCGGGGTGTTCGGCGCGTCGATCGCCGCAACGGCCGCCGCGAGGGCGCGTGTCGTCGGATTCGACGCGGCAGCCACCACGTGCGGATCAGCCGACCCGAGCGCCAGACCGCCCAGTATCGAGAGGACCACGCGCTCCGACGACGCCAAGTCTGCGCCGGCGATCGTCAGAGCGCGGGTCAGCCGGGCCCCGCTGCGCGACTCGAAGGCGCACGCGACCGAAGACCGCCGTGCCCGGTCGTTGCCGCGCTCGACGAGTTCCTCGAACCACCGTCCGGCGTCCTCGCGCGTCTCGGTACGAGTGGCGCCGAGCGACCCCGCGAGCCAACGCGCAGGGTCGGCGAGTTCGCGGATCTCCTGAAGCTGGATGACAAACCGGGAGGCCGCGGACGGATTGCGAGCATCGAGCGCGCGCCGCGCATCGGCCAGAATCTCGTTGGCCGTCCGAGGCCCGTGAGACGCTGAACTTGGCGCGCGCGTCGCCCGCATGCGTCGGCACTGGGCCATCGCATCTGCGATCAGCGCGAACCGCGAGTCCTCGGGAGCATGCGAAGTCGCCCCGGGCGAGTCCGAACGGTTGAGGGCTCGAGCAGCGCGTGCGATCGCCACGCGTGGGTCGATGGCCGGGCTCGTCGCCATCCTGTCGAGCCGCTCGCGGTAGGCCGAGTCTTGTCCGGCTGCTCGGAGGGCGTCGACGTGAATCCACTCCGAATGCGTTCGCGCGGCAGACGTCGGCGACTTCGTCGCTTCGGCGTCGAGAGCACGAAAGTATTCCGGGCTGCTCGTCGACGCCATGAGCATGCGGGCCTGACGCCGAGCGAGTCCCAGCGAGGGGGCGAGTTCGTAAGCCTGCTCAGCCAGTGCCTGAGCCGACCCCTGTTCGCCCAGCATGGCGCGGAGCTCGCTGCACGTGAGCAGCGTGCGCGCTCTCGTTGGGGTGTCTCGCTGCGATCGCGCCTCTTCCTCGAGCCACGCAGCCCGGGCTCCCAGCACCGCTCGCGCGGCTGGAGAGAGCCAATCGCTCGCCGGACGTCCCTCCTGCGGAACCGACGCGCGAAGGGCCTCCTCGACCGTTCTTCCATCGGCGCTCGGCCCCGTGATCGGCGCCGGGGGTCGCGATGGCGGGGTGCTCGGAGCCTGTCTTTCGCCGTCCGCGAGCTGTCCCGGAGGCCCGTCGGATGGCCTCGAGCTCGCCTCCGCTCCCGGCAATCTCACTCGCTGGCTGGGCAGAGCCTGCGAGGCAGGTCTCGACGGTCTGACCGACTCGCCAGAACGCGGACCTCTCGGTTGGATTGTCGTCGCAGCGTTCGCGTCTTCATCCCCTTCCGCTGTCACGTTGCGGACTTCGTCGTCGGCCGGGAGGGTCGGCATGGGAGCGCGGGGCTTGGGAAGCTCCGTTTCCTCCGAAACCATCGCATCGAGTGCCAATCGAAGCTGCGCCAAGCGTTCCTGCACCCCTCCCGGAGGGGGCAATGTCGAGCTGCGCCTGTCGTCGCGATGAAATAGCTGTCCGAGCCCACCGTGTGACGCCGGCCGAGGAGGGGGCGCCGCCGTCGGTCGCGACGAGGACAACATCCCAAGGCGCGGCTGACTGTCGTCTTCGACATCGAGGGCCGTGGGAACAGTGTCCGACGGCTCGGGCACGTCGGGGAGCTTGGGAGGCCGATAGAGTCGGGGGGGGGCGGGCTGTTCGGTCGTCGTCGCGGGCGGGCGGCGAGACTCCGGCTGTTCTTCCGCGCCTTCCTCGGGATTCGGATCGAAGGACAGACGTTCCCATTCGCCGATCGCTTCGTCCCAGTTCAGCTCCCGCAGTTCGTCGGGAAGCTTCTTCTCCTCCGTCACGCGGTGCCCCCTTCCAGTCCGAGCGCCGTTCGTGCGCCAAAGTAGGCAGGGGACACGACGAAGCGTAGTAGTTCGTAGGTTCGAGAGACGAACTCCGATCCGGAGGCGCTGGCGTCTCCCGGTCCGAGAGCGAGCAGCGGATCCCCACAGGCCACGACGGCGATTCGATCCAGCGACGCAATCGCGCGAACACGGAATTCCTCAGGGGTCTGGCCGTGAGCAGCGACGATCTGGCAAGCGCCCGGCAACGCCTTGCGTGTCTTGCCAGCCATGGCCTTGGCGATGAGCCGCTCGAGCGATTGGGGAGCGCCAGTTGGTTCCCACGGACACGCAATGCGCGCGAAATTGAAGAGCGCTCCGACGATGGCCCGCGCCGTGGCATCGTCTGCTACCGCGAGCCCCCTCGTTCCCTGCTGGGCACTCAAGAGCTCCCGAGCCACACGGGCCCTGGACGCGGGCGTCAGCGGTGCATTCAACCCTGGTCCGACGATCAGCGTCACGGGATGGCCAGCGATTCCCACCACGCCGAGCGGATCGTTGCCACCGACGTACACTTCGAGATCGCCAACCCCAATCGCGCTCGCCCACGCGGCGAGATCACTCCACAGAGCTACCCCCGCGCGTGGGTCCAAGCGTTCACGGCGCCCAAGGCGGTGGGCGGAGAGCGAGAATCCAAGGGCTTCCGACAGGGCAGGTCCCGCGAGCTCGAACAGTTCTCCGAGGGGCCCGTTGTCCCCGGGCGCGCGCAGACCCTCCACCACCGATGCACTTGCGCTGCGGTGCGGAGCACTGGCATCGTTCGCTGCGAGTCGCGCGAACGCCTGCTCTGTTGCGGGATCGGCCGCCCCGAGTGTGCGCAGGACCCCGAGTGCGGTGCGTTCGAGCTGTGGATTTGACAGCGCACGGGCGAGCCTGACGAGGCGAGTGGCGGAGTCTCGATCGGGCGCATGATGTCCCAGTGTCTCCAGAAGCGCGCTGCAGGCGCGCGAAAGGAGTGCGGGCTTGTCCTCGCTTTCCACCCGCGGGTCGAGCAGGACGTCGATGGCCTCGCCGTCGGCGGGCACCTCCTCGAGGAGCTTGCGCAGCGGCTGGATGGCCCCCATCGGGCCGCGGAGTCGGTCCCGGTGGATCGCAACCGCGAGTCGCGCAGCCTCGACTCGCCCTTCCGCCGTGGGTCGCTCCGTCATGAGGACTTCGAGAATCGCCGTCGCATCGGTCCAGGAGCCGGTTCTCGCGGCGGCGCGTGCGAGGCGCTCCCGCACCGGCAGCGTCGAAAGCTTTGCCCGATGCAATCCGGAGAGCACCACGAGCGCCTGATCGAACTGCCCTAGCTTGTTTTCGTACAAGTCGACTGCGGCGACTCCCGCGGTCACGCGATTCTTGGGCGGCGCGCCATCGAGCAACGCGATGCGGGCGAGGGCCCGCGCCGCATCTTCGAAGTGGCCGCGCCGGATGTTGATCTCTCCCAGCAGGGCGAGGGCGCCGACGTGATCGGGCGCGAGGAGCGTGACTTGCTGGAGCGCTTCGAGGGCGCCTTCGTTGTCACCGTGCTCGCGCAAAGTGCGGGCGCGTTCCCAGGTGAGGGTCTCGATCTCGTGGGGATCGTCGGTCGCCTGGATACGACGCTCGATGAGGGCGAGGAGCTTGGGGTGCTCCTTGCGGCTCCGCACCCATCGAAATAGCTTGTCGAATGCGACGGATCGCGACGGGTCTTTGGCAACACTCTCCTCGAGCGCACTCATTCCCGACTGTTCGTCTCCGTTGAGAAGCCACACGAGCCCCGCCTCTTCCCAGAAGGCTCCAGCGCGCTGCGGGTCTGAACACAGGGCTCCGAGCCTTGCCGCACACCGCGCGTGAAGCGGGCGATCGGCCGCGAGCTCGGCGTAGCTCCGCAGTCCCTCCCACGCGGCCAGATTGCCAGGAGACTTCTCCACCGCCTGCGCGAAGCCAGCATGGGCGCGGTCGAGCTCGCCTGAGACGAGTGCGGACCACCCCGCGAGCATGGTCGCGTCCGTTTCGGCGTCGTCGCCCAACGCATCGCCGAGGCCACTCAGGGCAGCCGAACGACGCCTGGGGTCGCTGCCCGGCGGTGCAAGCTCGAGGTTGATGAGCCGCGTCGCGGGCGATAGGCCCTTGACGAGGGCTGGTGGTGCTTGAGGGTCGATGCGCGCTGCCAGGAGCGTGGCGCTCGCCAAGACCGCTTCGCGTGCGTCGCCCTCGAGGAATCCAGCAATCGCGACGAGCGCGAGCCGTTCCTCGCCCGGCACGCCAGCCTGCACCGCGGCGGCCATCCATTCGCACGCGGCCGGCAGATTGCCCCCAGCCTCGAACCACTCGCGTGCAGCTCGCATCGACATCTCGGCGTCCGAAGAGGCCCGCGCATTCAGAAACTGCTCCGCCATCACCATTTCTCGCGCAGCGGGGCCACTTCGGCACAGCGCGTCCAGCGCCGCTCGAGACTTCGCATCATCGCGTGGCACGCCGGTCCACACGAGTTGCGCGAGCGCTCCTGCGAGGGCGAGAGACTCGTCTCTCGAGTGTACGACTTCACTCAAGGCATCCTCTGCGTCAACGGCATGGTCTTCGAGCACCTCGAGAGCAAACCGCTCGAGTGCGACGACGCCAGGGTCCCACGAGGAACTGGCAGCGACCGATTCGAGCGCGCGGCGTCGAGATCGTGGATCGTCGGGTTCAATCCCGCGAGCCGCCCACGCGAGGTACCAGTCCCCGGACCGAACGTCATGAGCGGCGCACTCGACGAGAGCATCGAAGGCCGCTTGCCGCTGCCCACTTCGCCAGAGTCCGAACGCTCCCTCCAGGCGCACGGCCAACGCAAGATCGGGATCGTCGGTCGACTCCGCGACTCCCGCGAGTGCTTGGTGGGCCGCCGTGGCGTTTCCAGCTGCTCGATCAAACGCGGCCGCGACCGTTGCAGCGAGCGTATCGGACGGCAAACTGTCGAGCAACGCATGAAGCTCAGCGCAAGCTGCCGCAATATTACCTTTGGATGCTTCGCGAAGGCCCGCAGCGAGCTTCAATCCGATGGCGCGCGAAGGACTGGCTTCGAGTCCCGCCAGACTCCGCAAAGCACCGGGATTGCGCGAGGGGTCGACCTCGTGGGAATCGGAGGATGGCCAATATGCACCGAGCGCGTGGGCGAGCCACTCGCCTCCCGGAGCCTTTGCCAGGTCGCTTATCGCTCTCTCCACGCCCTCTGAATCGCCTCGCGACCGACGCATTCGGAGCAATTCGACTTGGAGAGAAACGGCATCCTCGACGTGAGCGCTCCTTACGAGAAGTTCATCGGTCGCGGCCTCGAGCCATGAGGCATCTCGCCGAAGACTCGCGAGCATGCGGGCGACGCGGCAGACCGTCGGCGCTGGCACTCCCGCTGTCGCTGCGCGTTCGAGGGCACCGCGCGCCCGTACCGAATTCTTGCAGTCGACAGCCCAGACGTAAGCCGAAAGGAGGAGCGTGCGGCCCCGGGCGTCGTCTGTGGCAAACTGCTCCGCCGATTTCTCCAGTTCCTCGCAGAAGCGCGACTTGTCCTCGCTTCTTGCCAGCACGTCGAGCAGCAGGGTCCGCGCCGGTAGACATTGCGGGTCGCACCCTAACGCGTGCGACAGCGCCTCAACGGCGCCCGCGTCGTCGCCCTGAGCCGCGGCGCGCTCGGCGATTCGCATCGCCAGGGCAGCCGCCGGACCCCCGTCCGGTTCCGCGCTCGTCAGACGCTCCGCAAGCACCGCGGCGAGCTCAACATCGCCCTCGTGCTCCGCGATCTGCATCCTTGCGCTCGTGACCAGCGCGTCCGCAATTCGCTGGCCTTCATCGAGACTGTTCGGCGCTCCTTCCCGGACGAGAGCGGAACGCGTGCGATCAAGGATTGCCCCCGCGTCCTCGAACTGCCCGAGGCGTCGACGCGCGTCAGCGATTCGCAGCCGGTAGTCCGCGATTCGCTCTGGGCGACGCACCCACACTGGGACTCCCAGCGCGTCGCCACGCGGACCGTCGTTCACCGCAGTCTCGATGAGCGATGCCGTCCGATCCATGGCGCAAATCCAGAGCTCCGTCGAGGCTCGCGCCTCGACCGGGTCCGCCGAGCCCCGACGGGTCCCGAGCGCGGCCTCGTTCATCAGCGTCGCGTGCCACGTGACGGTCGATTCGAACGACTGCGCTTCTTCGAACAGCTCGCCCGCCAGTTGCACATTCCCGGACGCCAAGGCCTCGCGCGCGCCGTCGATGAGGAGCAGCGCGCGCCACGCAGGTGACCCGGCGTGGAGCGCTCGCTGTCCGAGTGCGGCGGCGCACAACGTCGGATCTCCGCCGATGCTGGCCAAAAGCTCCAAATCGAGCCACGCGGCGGCTTGTTCGGCCACCACGGCACCTTCGACCCGTGTGGCTTCTGCCCCGACTGTCATGGCCTGCGCCGCATCGCCGGTCGCATCCGCGAGGTAGTCCGCCCACATTCGTAGCGCGCGCATCTTCTCGTCCGGCGCTGTCGCAGCCTGCACGAGAGCCCGAATTGACTTGCCGCGATTCTCGACGTTATGTCGCTTCTCGAAGAGCCTCAGAAGGCCTTCGAGCGGCTCTCGAAACCCAGGCGCCACGTTGAACGCGGCCTGGCAATCACGCAGGGCCGCGGCGTCGTCGCCCACCCGTTCCTCGTGCTCCGCGACTTCCGCGAGCAAGCGCGCGCGCCTGAAGGGGTCCGCGCACGCCTCAAGCTCCGCCCGCAGATAGGACAATCCTTCGTCAGACGCCATGAATGCGTCGCCGACGAGCGAACGCGGGGGTGTCGACGGAGTTGTTGCTGCCGTGACTGGTGGCTGACTGAGCGGAGGCATGTGGGACATGCGCGGAATCGTCCGCCTCTTTCGCGCGAGCCTAGCCCGAGTCTGCGCGACGAACGCAGACAAATCAATCTACGTCTGACGGGAGCCGGTCTGCTCAGAGGATCTGAGTGAGATGCTCGGCCACCTTCGCCTCAACCGTCGACTTCATCATGCGGAGCAGCAAAGGCAGGTCGATCTGAACGCGAACCTCATTTGCCGTGACGTCGACCGAGCCGCGCGTTCCGCGAGCCACCCCATGGGGGGCGGCGAAGACGATTCGGTCCCGCTCCCAGTGCCACTCGAGATCGAGCTTCTGTCGCATCGATGTCGCAAGGTCCTCCGCCCGCTTCTTCGCGTCGTCGATCGTGAGTGTGTGCATTCGGCGGATATCGATGGTGGCCATGTGCTTCCTCTATTCGAGCCGCTTGACAATCCAATAGCCTCGCGGCGTCTCGACCGGTCCGCCGACGTTACCCACGGGCAGCGTGAACAGAATGTACTCCGGCGCGGGTTCCAGGATCCCCACCTTGACGCGACCGACGTCATCGGCGGATCCGACGTCGCCCTGCTGGACCGCTGCGTGGAAATCTTCCCGGGCTGTCTGGAGCAGGGTCTCTGCGATGGTACGAGCCTCCGCCTTGGATCGTTTGGAGGGATGACCTCCGCCTGCGCTCGGTTGCGCGCCCGCATAAGAAACGAGGGCTACACCAAACCTCACCGTTCGGGGCGCGGACAAGGGCAACGTGGGGACTGGCATGCCGTCGATGAGAACTGTAGGTCCAGAGTTCCCCCCATCGCCACGCCCCGCGGGATCGCCTGGTTCTGGCCAAATCGCCTCGCCAGCGTCATCCATGGGCCCGCCATGCCCCGGCGCGAGAGCGCCCTCGGATGTCCCGCCGTCGGGTCGCTGGAAGTCCGCGGCGCCGTCGCGCACGTTCGGGTCGTGGCCGATCGGCTTCGGGGGCCGAAAACCGTGGACGACGACTCCCACCGCCAACGCCACGACGAGAAGGCCGAGAAGGGTCGTGAACCAGCGCGTCATGCGACCCTGACGCTATTTCCCGTCGGGAGCTTCCCCGACAGCAGAATGCGTCGGAGTCACCGCTCCGGCATGGCCCGATTCGTCGTCGTCCGAGCGGGCGGGGGGCGCGGCGAATTCGGTCAGCGTGGTGGCCGGGGGCGGATAGCCGTAGAGCTCCAGTTTCGTGGCAAGCCAATTCTCGCGCACGACGAGGAGCTCGCGGTGCGCTCGAGCCCGAAGCTCGGCCGCTTCAGCGGCTCCGGTGCCCGTGGACACAAGGGACACGCCATCGATCGCCCGGAGCTCATTTTCCACCTCGGCGAGCTCCGCATTCGTCACGACCGGGTCGACCTGCTCCCGTTCCACGTACTCATCCGTAAGAATGACCACCCGGTCGTCGCCGACCTCGACGAAGCCGGCACCGACGGCGCAGCGCTTGGACTCGGTCCCGCGTCGGTAGGTCACGATCCCGGCTCGCAGGGCGGCAAGCAAGGGTACGTGGCCCGGCAGAACCCCGAACTCGCCGCCGACGCTCGGCGCCGTCACTTCATCGACCGTCGCGCGCAGCGCTCGGCCCCGCGGCGTGACGATCTCGAGCTCGACTTTCTCGGCCATCAGGCTTTCTTCTCGGCGAGCTGCTTCGCCTGCTCCCTGGCCTGTTGAATGTTGCCCACCATGTAGAACGCCTGCTCGGGCAGGTCGTCGAGCTTGCCGTTGACGATCTGCTCGAACCCGTCGATTGTCTCCGCGAGCGGAACGTACTGGCCGGCATGCCCGGTGAACTGGGACGCGACGAAGAACGGCTGCGACAGGAAGCGCTGAACCTTGCGTGCTCGCGCGACGACGAGCTTGTCATCCTCGCTGAGCTCGTCCATGCCGAGGATCGCGATGATGTCCTGCAGATCCTTGTACTTCTGCAAGATCGCCTGCACCTGACGGGCGACGTTGTAATGCCGGTCGCCGACGACTCCTGGGTCGAGCAGCGTCGAGGTCGAATCGAGCGGATCGACGGCAGGGTAGATGCCGATCTCGGTAAGTGCACGACTGAGAACCGTAGTTGCATCGAGGTGGGCGAATGCGGTGGCGGGCGCTGGGTCGGTCAGGTCGTCAGCAGGGACGTAAATAGCCTGAACGCTCGTGATCGAACCCTTGTTGGTCGACGTGATGCGCTCCTGCAATGCTCCCATCTCCGTCGACAGTGTCGGCTGATATCCGACTGCGCTCGGAATGCGCCCGAGAAGCGCTGATACCTCGGAGCCGGCCTGAGTAAATCGGAAAATGTTGTCAATGAAGAGAAGGACGTCTTGCTTCTCCTCATCGCGGAAGTACTCGGCCACCGTGAGGGCGCTCAGACCGACGCGGGCGCGCGCGCCCGGCGGTTCGTTCATCTGTCCGTAGATGAGCGCCGTCTTGCTGATGACGGGCTCGCCAGTCTGGAGCTTCGTCTCGCTCATCTCGATGTAGAGGTCGTTGCCTTCGCGTGTGCGCTCGCCGACTCCGGCAAAGCAGCTCACGCCGCCGTGGGCCTTGGCGACGTTGTTGATGAGCTCTTGGATGAGTACCGTCTTGCCGACACCGGCGCCTCCGAACAGACCGATCTTGCCGCCCTTGCGATAGGGCGCGAGCAGATCGATCACCTTGATGCCGGTCTCGAAGACTTCGACCTTGGTCGACTGCTCGACGAACAGGGGCGACGGCCGGTGGATCGGAGAACGCATCTTGGTTCGAACGGGAGGTCCGTCATCGACAGGATCCCCGATGATGTTCAGGATGCGCCCCAGACATTCCGGACCGACCGGCATCGAGATGGGCGCGCCGGTATCGCGCACGCGCATGCCGCGAACGAGGCCGTCGGTCGTGTCCATGGCGACGGTCCGCACCGTGCTCTCACCGAGGTGCTGGGCGACCTCGAGCGTCAGGTTGTCCTGGGCGTTCGAGATGCCAGGATTCGACATCTTGAGGGCGTTGAGGATCTTCGGCAGCGTGCCGTCCGGAAACTCGACATCGACCACCGGACCGATAACCTGAACGACCTTGCCGCTGACGGCAGTGGCTGCGTTCGACCCGAGGGGCAGCGCGGACTGGGACATGGCGGATAAATAGGCCTCTGATGGTGGATGAGAGCTCGCGCAGGACGGGCAAGGCAATCGAGGAGCGTCCCGCCGACGGAAACGCGAACTTTGAGCAAACTTGGCCGCGTGTACCATGGGGTGAACGGCAGTTCAACGGTCTGAACCGCACCGCGATGCCAGAGCCGGGTTTTCCGCGTGAATCTGGCTTGGACGCCAATCGGGCCCGTGCGATGGTGCGGCGTGACGGCGATGCCGCGTTCGCGTTTGCTCGATTGGCTCGGGCCCGATTCCGCCCTGGCCAGGGCGACGCGCAATTGGGAGCGCCGCGACGGGCAGCTCGCGATGGCCCAGGCCGTCGAACGAGCCCTGGATGGCGAGCACTCGCTCTTCGTCGAAGCGGGAACGGGGACAGGAAAGACTCTCGCGTACCTCATCCCTTCGGTCCTGAGCGGGCGCAAGGTCGTGGTGTCGACCGCGACGCGCGCGCTGCAGGATCAGGTTTTCTTCAAGGATCTGCCGCTGGTCGCCACCGCGCTTGCGGCGAGCGGGATTCGTTTCCGCGCCGCGCTCATGAAGGGGCTATCGAACTACGTTTGCCGTCGGCGGCTGGGCGAGCTCATGGCCACGGGGGTTGTCTCGGGGATGGACAAGTCCCTGACCCAACTGGCGACCTGGGCGTCGAGGACGAAGACGGGCGACCGCGCCGAACTCGCCGACCTCCCGGAGGATTCGGAGCTCTGGCGAGCCGTGGCGTCGTCGAGCGAGACGAGGATTGGAGCGGATTGCGACCACTTCGAGGGATGTTTCGTGACGCGGATGCGCCGCGAGGCAGACGACGCGCAAATCGTCGTCGTGAACCATCACCTATTCATGGCAGACCTGGCGCTGCGCACGGGGCCTCGCGGCGCCAACGCGAGCGTACTTCCTGCCTACGATGCGGTGATCTTCGACGAGGCGCATCAGCTCGAGGACATCGCGACGGATTTCTTCGGCGTTCGGATCTCCACCGCTCGTGTGGAGTCGCTCGAGCGCGACGCACGACGGTCACTCGTGGCCGCGCACGCGAAGGCCGAGCGCCTCGAGGGCTCCGTGCAGGTCACGCTCGATGGGCTGAGAGATGCCGGTCGTGCGTTCTTCGCCACACTGGCGTCCGCGAACAATCCGAGCGGTTTCAAGGGCGTCGAGTCGAGGCCGCGCCCGGGCTTGGATTCTCGGCGAGTTCTCGATCCGCCCAGCGCCGATTTGCTTTCCGCGTATCGCGCGTTCGATCTTCGTCTGGAGGCGCTCCACGCCGTGGCTGCGGTTCGCAGTGAGGAGTCCGTCCAAGCGATTGCAAGGCGTGCCGCGGAGCTTCGAGCCGACCTTCGCTTCGTTCTCATCGCCGAGGGAGGCTCTTCGCGGCCCCCCTCGAGCCCAGAAGCGGAGCCCCAAGAAGGCGAAGAGGGGGGCGACATCGTGCGCTGGTTGGACGTTCGGTCGCGAAGCGTCTCGATCGGAGCGAGTCCTGTCGATGTGGGGTCGACCCTGCGCGGCAAGTTGTTCGATCGCATCCCGACGGTCGTGTGCACCAGCGCCACGTTGGCGACGGCCGGGAGTTTCCGCTTCGCCAAGAGTCGCCTGGGCGCGCCGCCCGACACGGAGGACTTGCTCGTCGCATCGCCGTTCGACTTTTCGGCCCGGGCTCTGCTCTATCTTCCCGACGATCTGCCCGAGCCGACGGAGGTGGAATTCGAGTCGGCAGCCGCTGACCGCATCGCGGAGCTCGTGTGCATGACCGACGGTGGGGCATTCGTGCTCTGCACTTCGACGAGGGCGATGCGGGCTCTTCACGGTCTACTAGGGCGACGGATCCCCCAGCCGACGCTCCTTCAGGGGGATGCGCCGAAGCACCTGCTCCTCGACAAGTTTCGCGCGAGCTGCAAAGCGGTGCTGGTGGCGACCATGAGCTTCTGGGAGGGTGTGGACGTTCCGGGCTGGGCGCTTCGCCTCGTCATCATCGACAAGATTCCCTTTGCGCCACCCGGGGACCCGGTGTTCGCCGCGCGCTGCGCCAGAATCGAGCGCGACGGAGGAAGCGGTTTCACGCAGTACTCGGTGCCTAGCGCGGCGATGGCGCTCAAACAGGGGTTCGGACGACTGATTCGGACACAGAATGACGCGGGGATCGTCGCTGTCCTGGACCGAAGAATCGTGCGCAAGGGCTACGGGAGGCTGCTTCTCGCGAGCCTGCCTCCGGCGCGGCGTGTCAGAGAGCTAGAAGTGCTTCGCGCGGCGTGGGAAGAATTGGCGCGGGTCGCCGGCCGACCGGTGCGGGCGGCGGATGTCGGACAGGGGGAGTGAGTATCGACCAAATTACGCCGACCTTCTAGGCAAGGCGCTTGAGTAGGCGCATGCATCATGGGCATAAAATTCGAACGCTTTGTTCGCGCGTGGAGCAGGACGGTGAGCCATTAAGCCGTCCCATGGCTACTGCAAGGGGGCCGAGGATTTCGACCGCAGGACCACTTGAGGGAGAACCGCATGCAACGCAACGACGCCACGCAAGTATTGGGGAATCGAATTTGGTCGCCATGGTTGTGCGCCATCGGCGTGGGGTTGCTGCTCCCCGCTTGTAGCACCTCGAATGCGGTGCCAACTTTGTCCACGCCCGACGGAGGCGGGACGTCCACGAGCAGTTCGAGTGGCAGCTCCTCGTCGTCCGGCGCTGGTTCGTCGAGCAGCAGCGGTTCCTCGACTTCGAGCGGCGCATCGTCGAGCAGCAGCGGCGGTTCCTCGACTTCGAGCGGAGGCTCCTCGACCTCGAGCGGCAGCTCCTCGAGCAGCGGCGGGTCGTCGACCAGTAGCTCGTCCTCGAGCAGCGGGTCGTCGGCCAGTAGCTCGTCGTCGAGCAGCGGGTCGTCGAGCAGCGGCGGTTCCAGCAGCAGTTCGAGCAGTGGCGGTTCCAGCGGCAGTTCGGGTTCGGGCGGCGGGGACTCAGGCCCGGATATCGACGCCGCTGACCTCGCGTCCGTCACCGCCACCTGTCCGGGAGCTGCGCCCGCGGGCGTCACCACGACCTGGTGTAGCTGCGTGAATGAGGGTCCGGGTTACTCCACGAGCGGTTTCTCCGTGGCCAACAACGTCTGGGGTTCGGGTCCGGGCCCCGAGTGCATTTGGGCCACCACGTCGACCATGTGGGGTTTCGCCACGAATCAGCCCGCCACCAGCGGAGTCAAGTCGTATCCCAATATTGGGCTCTCACCGCGGAAGGTCATCAGCTCCCTAAATAGCTATACGAGCACCTTCGACATCACCAATCCCGTCGGCACAGCCGGAACATGGGAAGCTGCCTATGACATCTGGGTCAAGAACCCAGGAGACGCCGGAAACACGCGCATCGAGATCATGATCTGGGAGTACGTCAACAAGGCGGGGCCGATCTCGTCCATCGTCGGAACAACCAAGCCGACCCTTGGCGGCTACACCTGGACCGTCCACTACGGCAGCAATGGGAGCAACGCCACGATATCGTTCGTCAACAGCGTCAATGTCACGTCGGCCACGGTCGACATCCTGGCCATGCTGAACTGGCTCATCGCCAACAACACCACCCAGTATGGGCAGTTCGACAGCTCGTGGTCCCTGGATCAGGTGCAGTGGGGATGGGAGATCTCCTCGGATGGCGGGTCGACTCAGGGATTCGTGAACAACAGCTTCTCCGTCTCGTCGAATTAGCGGCACTAGTCGATTGGGGCAGACCTCTGCATTCACTTCGACGTCGCGGCGATCCACGCCACGACGTCGTCGTGAAAGTCCTGGGGTTGGGTCACAGCGACCATGTGGCCGCTGCTCAGGTACCCAGGAAACCGAACGTCCGCGGACTGGCTTCCGCCGTCGCCCAGCGCGAATGTCACGGTGAACCCGCCGGGACGCTCCGTCCCGGAATCCGGCACTGCGTCCGTGGTTACGGAGTCATTCGTATACTGCTTGATGAATGCTGGGATGGCCGGCGAGTAAATCACGGTGTCGTATCGCGAGTCCGTGATGAACGTGCTCACTCCGTCTCGGAGGTTGTAGAGAAACTCGTTTCCCGAGCCGATCTGGGAGAACACCACATTGAACGGGGTCGCGCACGCCGACGAAGGCTCCATCAAGTAGTCGTCCTGCGGTTGCAAAGCGCCAACCGACGCCGAGAGCGCCGTGTCGGCGGCCGGTATCCCGACCTCGGGCGATTGAGGCACGATGCGGAACGCGGTCGCACGCGCCGACGGACCGAAACGCGGAATCGCCTGCGGTTCCTCCGTCAGCAGGAGGGGCGCACCGCTCAACGTGCTGAGCGCCGACGCCGCCGCCTGGTCGAGTCCATCGGACCACCCCGCGTCCTTCTGGATGTCGTAGGGGTCCACCAAGGTGTCGCTCGGATAAGTGGTGTAGGGTCCGACGTACGGATCGCTTGCGATCAAAGTGGTCTGTACGTTGTATTGAAGGTCCCCTGCGACGAGCGGCTGAATGAGGATCGCCCTGCCGAACTGGGTCTCGGCGAGGTCGATGCCAATCACCGTTCCGGCCTTCGACGGGAACACGGCATCGTAGTGCGCTTGAATCTCGCCCTGGAGAGCCGAATCGGCCCGTGACGCCTCCGTGGCATAGCGGAGCAGCAGGTCGAGAATGTAGGTCGCGCGTGTTCCGCCGTAGCTCTCGCCGACGAGCATGACGGGGGCCTTCTGCAAGGCCGGATGAGCGTCGAGGAATCCGATGATGGTGCGGACGAAGTCTGCGGCGTCCTCGACCGGCGCGAAGGTGCACGGACCTCCGTCCGAGTTGACTCCATACGTGCCGTCGGAAGAGCGCCACGACGGACCGCCGTCGGAGCCCAGACCGTACGAGAAGCCTACCTGGCGTTCGTCGATGTAGAGCAGGTTCGCGAACGAGGTCCAGCTCGCGGCGTTTCGTGTCGGAGCCGCGGCAGGATTGGCCTGGTCCAGCGTGTAGCGCCCGGTGCCATAGGAGAGCAGATTGAGTGTGGTGGCGAAGCCAGGGCCGCCGTTGAAGAAGACCGCGAGCGGTTTCTCCGCTGGTGCGCTGTCGGCTACTTGGAATACGTAGAACATGCGTGCCGGATAGGTGGCAGCCGTGTTCTGAGGAGGCACGTCGATGAAGCCGACTTCGTCGTGCAGCGTTGACCCACCGTCCGCGGATCCCGCCTCGAATCCGTCTGGGGCTGCGTCGTGTTCCATCGCGGAGTCTGCGCTCTGTGGGGCGTCGCCGCCTGCGTCACTCACGAAGTCGACCGATGCATCGGTCGCGGCTTCGGCGCTGGCATCGAGGTTCGGCTTCACGTCGGCCGCGGTTGCGTCTTCAGCGCTGGCGTCGGCGGTCACGGCGGCGTCGGCATGGCCGGTGGAATCGGGGCTCGCGTCGGCGACGGCTTGGGCTTCGGCGGCAGCTTCGGCGCTGGCGTCGGCGGCAGCGTCCAATGCGGTATCACTTGCCACTTGGGCGTCGGCGCTGACCATCGCTTCGGAGCTAGCGTCGAGCGTGGCATCGTCAGCGGCGTCTTCCAACGTCGTACTCGCGTCGGCGGCGTGCTCAGTGGAATCGACGGCTCCATCGACCACGTCGCTGGCCGCGTCGGCCCCCACGGAAGTCTCGCTCGCCGCCTCGACATCGATCTCGGGAGATGCATCCGATGCCCCGTCCGACCCTTGGCCGCATCCGATCAGAAGAATCGTAGAAGCGCCGACGACAAGAGCCACTGATAGGGAAAGAAGACGCATGGTAAGCTCCTAGCAAATAGGCGGTTTCGCGGTCCGGACGCGATGCTAGCTCATGGCCGTGGGCGTCGATTGCCGTCGCGTCGCCGAACGCCTCGCTCCGGTCCCGCGACCGGACGCCATCCGCTCTCCGTTCCGCCCGCTCGGGTCCTGTGGTACATGGGTCCAGCCATGACCGAAATCACCTCCGTTTTCGCACGCAGTATCCTCGACTCCCGCGGCAACCCAACGGTCGAGGTCGAAGTCCAGACCGAGTCGGGAGGCCGCGGACGCGCTGCGGTTCCGAGCGGCGCTTCCACCGGGGAGCACGAGGCGCTCGAACTCCGTGATGGCGACAAGAAGAAGTGGCTCGGAAAGGGTGTCGAGAAGGCCGTCGACAACGTCAACAAGACCTTGGGCCCGTCCGTGATCGGGATGGACGCGCTCGACCAGGTGGCGCTCGACACCGTGCTCTGCGACGCAGATGGAACTCCGACCAAGAGCAAGATGGGCGCGAACGCCATTCTCGGCGTTTCGCTCGCTGTGTCTCGCGCCGCGGCCGATGCCCTGCAGCTCCCGCTCTACCGCTACCTCGGCGGAGTCCAGGCGCGCGTTCTCCCGACGCCGCTCATGAACATCGTCAACGGAGGCGTCCATGCAGACAGCGGCCTCGAGATTCAGGAGTTCATGATCGTTCCGCGCGGTCTACCGACCTTCGAAGACGCGCTTCGCGCGGGAACCGAGGTCTTCCACACGCTCAAGAAGCTCTTGAAGGACAAGGGGCACACCGTGTCGGTCGGCGACGAGGGAGGCTTTGCGCCCAAGCTCACGTCGAACGAGGAGGCGATTCAGTTCGTCATGCGCGCCATCGAAGGCGCCGGATACAAGCCCGGGGACGATGTGGCGATCGCCCTCGACTGCGCTGCGAGCGAGTTCTTCGACAAGGCGAGCGGCAACTACACGTTCGACAAGAAGACCATCTCGAGGGACGCGCTCATCGGCGTGTACGAGCAGCTGTCGTCCAAGTACCCCATCGTCTCGATCGAAGACGGATGCTCCGAGGACGATTGGGAGGGCTGGAAACTGCTCACGCAGCGCGTCGGCGCTCGAGTGCAGCTCGTCGGCGACGACCTCTTCGTGACCAATGTGACGCGCCTCCGCCGCGGCATCGAGTCGCACACCGCGAATGCGATCCTCATCAAGGTAAACCAAATCGGCTCGCTCACCGAGACGCTCGACTGCATCCGGCTCGCCTCGGAAAACGGGTATCGGTCGATCATCAGCCATCGCTCCGGCGAGACGGAAGACTCCTTCATCGCGGATCTCGCCGTGGCGACCAATGCTGGCCAGATCAAGACCGGAAGCTTGTCGCGCTCCGACCGTGTGGCGAAGTACAACCAACTCCTTCGCATCGAGTCCGAGCTCGGCGCCTCTGCGGTCTACGCGGGACGCGCTCCTTTCGTGCGCGCCTGACGGTATCGTCTCCGGTAGCGCAAGGTACGACCTGATCGTTGCCGGAGGCTTCGGGCGCCCCACGCGCCGCTTGCAGGTGTAAACTTGCAAGCTCGCAATGAAGACGATCGATCAGTTGCTGCGCGAGCTCGGGCGACCCGAGGTCACCGAGTTCGCGCTGCTGAGCGACCGGTTGCCATGCGTGCGCGTGGGGACTGCCTACGAGCCCGTCGATGATCGCGCGCGCTCGACCGAGGCCATCCTCGAGATCCTCGTGCGTCTCGGCGGAAGTCGGTACGTCGACAACCTAGAGTCCGAACCAGCGAAGTGGACAGCCTCCGTGGCGGGCGTCGGGGCGGTTCGCGTGCACGCAATCATGCGGGCGGGGCGCGTGCAGGCACGCTTCACGGTGGTGAAGCGCGTCGCCCCAGGCGCGGGAGCAGTTCGCGCTGCGCTCTCGCTCCCGGTTCCCTCGAGTACCCACTCCGGAGCCGCCTTCGAGGCGCTGCCTTCTCAGGCAAGTGGTCAGCTGCACGGAGCTGTAGCGGTTGTGGCGCCTGGGACCTCGTTGGACGCTGCGGCGAGTCAACCGGGACAACAGCAAGCGATGGCGCCGCCGACCCAGCAGCCCAGCGGGGGGTCCTTCGACGCTCCGTCGAGCGAGCCGAGCGAACCCCCGGGTCCGCGGACGCTCTCTGCGATGCTCCACAACGCTCTGTCTCGCGCGGCCGTCGATGTCGCGCCAGCGGTGTCGGGTTCTGCGTCGCTTTCGCCTGCTTCCGTGGATTTGATTCTTGCGACGGCCCGCGACGAGAGGGCGAGCGACGTCCACATTGTCGCCGGGCGGCCGATGCTACTTCGCATTCGAGGCGAGCTCGTGCCTCGAGGTGCTCCCGTGGAGCCGTCCGCGGCCGAGGCGATGGTCGTGCCTCTGGTGCCGTCGCGGCTGCGCGATGCGCTCGAAGAGCACGGTGCGTGCGACTTCGCACTCGATCGCGGCCCGGCGCTCGGACGCTTTCGTGTGAATGTCGCGCGACAACGCACTGGCATCAAGGGCTGCTTCCGCCGCATTCCTGCCGACGTACCGACCCTCGCGTCCCTCGGGCTGCCCCAGGAGATCGACCGGGCCGTTGCCCATCACCAGGGGCTCGTCGTCATCACGGGCCCGACGGGTCACGGAAAGACGACCACTCTGGCGGCGATCGTCGACATCATCAATCGCGACACGAATCACCACGTGATCACCGTCGAGGATCCCGTCGAGTTCGTCCACACCCGCAAACGCGCCCTCATCAGCCAGCGCGAGGTCGGCACGCACACGGCCTCCTTTCAATCGGCCTTGAAAGCGGCTCTTCGCGAGGATCCCGACGTCATCGTGGTGGGAGAGCTGCGCGACACCGAGACGGTGCGGATGGCACTCGCCGCGAGCGAGACGGGGCACTTGATGCTCGGGACGATGAACACGCCGAGCGCCGCCAAGACGATCGATCGCATCATCGACCTCTTTCCGCCCGGCGATCAGGGTCAGGTTCGCATGACGCTCGCAGGCGGGCTCCACCTCGTCGTCAGCCAGCGTCTCCTGCCCTCCGCCGATGGTCGCACCATGGTGGCTGCCGTCGAGCTTCTGCCCGGGTCCATTGCGCTTTGGAATCTGATCCGAGAAGGCAAGACGTATCAGATCCCGAGCGTGCAGCAGCGCGGTCGGGCGCACGGTGTCGTCCGGCTCGACGATTCGTTGGCGGAACTCGTCAAGGCGGGGCGTATCACGCGCGAGGTGGCCCTGGCCAATGCAGAGAATCCCGACGAACTCGACGCGGTATTGTCCGGTAAGCGAATCGTGGCGCCGATGTTGTCGAGACCCGCGCCCGCGCCGGAAGCCCCTGGGATCCTAGGTTTGGCCGGACAGATTCTCGGAAAGCGAGGGCCCTGACGTGGCGCGCATCGATCGATTGTTCGATGCCCTTCTCGAAGCGGGGAGCAGCGACCTGCATCTCGGGATTGGATATCCGCCGATCATGCGCCAGCGCGGTGACCTCGTGCCGATTCGAAGCGACATCATCGAAGCGTCCGAGATGGACTCTCTCCTCATGGAGATCGTCACCGAGGAACAGCGGCGCACGATCCGCGAGGAGCTCGACCTCGATTTCGCATACTCGTACGCCGACAAAGCCCGTTTTCGAGCGAACTACTTCGTCAAGACCAGCGGTCTCGCGGCCGTGTTTCGGATGATACCGACGCGCATCCTCTCGCTCGAGGACCTTCGTTGCCCGCTCTCGCTCAAGAAACTCTCCGAGCGTCGCAGCGGCCTCGTCCTCGTAACGGGACCCACCGGATCCGGCAAGTCGACGACCCTCGCCGCGATGATCGACCACATCAATCGCACGCGCGCGTGTCACGTTCTCACGATCGAAGACCCTGTGGAGTTCGTGCACACATCCAACATGGCGCAGGTCACTCATCGCGAGATCGGGACGCACGCCTCTTCGTACGTTCACGCCATTCGGAGCGCAGGCAGGGAGGACCCCGACGTGATTCTCATCGGGGAGCTCCGAACGAACGACACGATGAAACTCGCACTGCAGCTCGCGAGCTTCGGTATTTTGGTGTTCGCCACGGTGCACACGAACAGCGCGGCGGCCACGATCGATCGCATCGTCAACGCGTTCCCTGCCGACGAACAGCCCCAAGTGAGAGGCATGTTGGGCGATTCGCTCGCCGGCATCGTGGCGCAGCAGCTACTACGCTCGGCCGACGGGAAGCGCCGGATCGCGGCCCACGAGGTGCTCATCGGATCACCGGCCCTGGCGTCGCTCATTCGCGAAGGCAAGACGTTTCAAGTGCCAAGTCTGATCCAAGGCGGTCAGAGCCAGGGAATGCAGACACTCGATATGGCCTTGGAGCGGCTGGTCCGTGCGAAGGAGATCACTCCAGAGACCGCAATAGAGAAGGCGAGCGACAAAGAGAGCTTTGCGCGCGCGATGAAAGCGCCGACCGCGCAGGATTGAAGCAGACAGCGTCCCGCGAAACGCAACTCAGGCGGTCACGGAAACGGCCGCTCCGCGATCTGCCCAGGGTTATCATACCTCCATACGCGCGCGATCTTCCCGCCGCGGATCTCGCAGATATCGACGAGCTCCATGCGAATCACCTTGTCTCGCTGCGCAGGAATCCAACCGATCGGACCCATCTGGTCCCCGGCGATCGAGTACTCGAGGATTGCGTAGCTCCCGACGCCCCACGCGTTGGTAACCGTCGTATCGAGCTGTCCCACGGCCTTGTGCATCGACGTATAGTAGGTCTTCATCGCCTCCGCGCCGCGGGAGGCTTGTGGACGTTCCAGCGTGGTGAGCTCGACGTCGTCGTCGACGGCGCCGACGAACTCCGCCTCCCTTCTGTTTTCGAGGGCGTCAAGCCAGGATCGCACGAGACGGACGTTGCCCAGCTCGTCTGCGGACGGAGTCGGCGCCTGCTCGAAGGCCTGCGTCGGACCGCTCGGAAGAGCCGGGGGCGGCAGCGAGAGGAGTGCTTTCACGCCAACGCCGAGCTGCGCCTTCACGACCGCGACGTCGATGTAGACATGAATGTCGGTGATGCGGCCGTCGTCCTGAGTCCAAAGAAGAGTCAGTCCCTTGAATGCGACAGGCTTCTGCGATGCGGCTATGCCCATGTAGTCGCGCGCTTGATTTCCGGTCATCGTCCACTCGACGGTCTGCTCGCGCGGCGTGCGCCAAACACGAGTGACCGCCACGTGGCGGTGGTCGAACGCCCCGAGCAGCGCTTCGTGAGCGAGCAGAATGCCACGACGGCCGTGGGCGTCTTGCATTCCGGGCGAGGCGAAGTGCGCGTCTTCGTCGAGAAGAGCGGCAAGGTCTGCAAACCCCATCGACGAGTGGGGCGCTTCGAGGCCCCCCTCGAGCTCACCCGGTGAGGCGAGCGACGCCGCGTACGCCTCGGGCAGCGCGCGTTCCTTCGCCGTCACGATGTCCACGCCGGCGTCGGCTACTGGGCGGAGCTCCAAGGACTGCCAGTTCACGGGGGCGGGTGGAGGCATCGCGACCGTCTCGCTCGAGCAGGCGACGAGCCCTGCGGCCAGCGTGCCCAGGATGGTGAGGGGATGGCGCATGTTTGTTGGATCTCCCATCGGCTTAGAACGCGTAGCCCAAGGAGAGAAGGAGCCTCGGACGGACAGCGCTGTTGGCCACAATGGACGCCGGCAGCTGCTGGTCGGGAATTGACTTGCTCGGGGTCGTGTACTGAAGACCGGCTCCCACGCTCACCGAGAACGCGTCGGCGACGAGCGCCTGAAACCCAGCGTCGGCGGCGACGCCAAGGTCGACGAAGGACGTCTGGGTGCCGTTCCCCGCCGTCGCCGTGATCGCGGCGAGCACGAGGGATGGGCCGAGGAAGAACCCACGGGGGCCGCCGCGTTCGAAGTAGTAGCGGTAGCCGAGTTCTCCGCCGAAGCCCTTGAAGGTCTGGGCGAGGACGTTCAGGGTGATCGGGTTGCCGGCCGCGTCGGTGAGAGCATTGCCATTGGAGTCAATGTTCGTTGCGTACGGACTCGTGCTCGCCCACGTGTAGAACGGGCTGAGGACGAGGCCGTGGTGATCTCCAGGCACGATGACGACGTCGACGCTGAACCTGTCGATGAACAGCGTCAAAGGATTCCACTCGACGGTCACCAGGCGGTGGGGCGGAGTTGGGTCGTGGAGAGCGACGTCGATCGGAGAAGGGCGCTCGGCGGCGTCTGCTCGGGCCCTCGTGGTGACCGTCGTGGTCATGGCGGTTACGACCAGCATGCCAATGGGCATCAACTGGAGCGACGTTCGACTCATGGAGGGGGTTCCCTGGCAAGCTCTGTGCTAACGCGCCGTGTATGCGTGCACGGCTCCTGGTTCTGGTCTGGTTCACGGTCGCGTCAGTGGGTCGGATTGCTCTGGCGGATGACGCGGGCGATGACGGTGGCGCCGCAGACGACGCCTCAACATCGTACGTTATTGCATGCGACGGCGGGCTTTGCGACACGTTGCAGGGCCGTCCGACGTGTTCCGTCTCGCCGCGATCCATCGGACACCCTTGCCCCGGCTCGGCGCTCTGGGGGGCTCTATCGGGTGTGGTGCTCGTGCTGGCGGGCCAGAGGGCGCGCCGCGGAAGGCTGGGGCGCATCGCCTCGGACCCGATCGAAGACCGGTCAAGATCGCCTCACTGGGAGGCGCCGTGATGTCCTCTCGCGTCCATAGGGTCCTCGTCTGTCTCGTCGTGCTCACGTGCGCGGTCAGCGGTGTCGCGCACGCCGAGGGTCCCGTTCCGCCCGCGACGGAGTTGCCTGCCGCGCTTTCGCTGGACGAAGCGCTGCACATTTTCCGGACTCACGGACTCGAACTGCTGATTGCCGAAGCGAATGTCCGGAGTGCCGAGGGCGCGGTCAAGGTCGCTGGCGCGGTGCCAAATCCTGTCGTAGGGGCAGGTCTTGGCTACGCATTTACGTATACGACGCACGACCCGAGCTGCGAGTATTCGGGCCCGCCCGGGACCGGCGGGGGATACGCTTCGTGCAGCAACCTTGTTTGGAATGTCGGCGTGTCCGATTCGGCGGCGCTCGAGGATACCCTGTCCGGCAAACGCGACCTGCGCCTCAAGGTGGCGCGCAACGCCCTCGCAGCCGCGAAGATGTCGCGCGTCGACGCCGAGCGCGCGATCGCGTTCCAGGTCGAGTCCGCCTATCTGGGGGTCGCCCAGGCGACGCTCGGGTACAAGTTCGCCAAAGACGTGGCCGTCTCCAACACGACGCTCCTCGATAAGTTCAAAGTCAAATACACCTCGGGCTCGATCAACGACGGGGACCTGGCGCGTATCGAGACGCAGAAGTCGGAGGCCGACCAGGCTCTGGACGGAGCGCTGCAGACGCTTCGACAGGCGAGGGTCGCTCTCGCGTATCTCTTGGGGGTGCGGGGCGAGGTTCGTGACTTCGATGTGGACACGAAGGTCCTCGACTACTCCGTGCCCGCGGCGCTGGTCGACACGACCGAAGTCGGCCTCCTGCGCCTTGCGTTCGAGCACCGGCCCGACCTCATCGCGGCGGGGTACACCATGGCGTCCGCCGAGGCGCAGCTCGCCCTCGTGAAGCGCCAGAAGCTGCCCGACGTCGCGCTGTCGCTCAACTACACGCAAGGCGGGTTCGGCGGAAGCGGCACGAACGGTCCGACGGCCACGCCGATGTTCACCTTCGGAGTGTCGGCGCCCCTGCCGGTCTTTTATCAGCTCCAGGGAGAGCAGCGACAGGCCGAAGCGCAGCTCGACTCGAACTCGCTCCAGCATGCCCAAATCGTCAAGCAGGTCGTGAGCGACGTCGACAACGCGTACGCGGCGTTTCGCGGCGCCCAAAAGCTCATCAACCGCATGGAACGCGGCGAGCCAGAGAGCAAAGTGCGTCCCATTCTCGAAAGCGCCAAAGCTGCTCTCGACATCACGCGACTTCAATACGAGAAGGGCGCCGCGAGCCTGTCGGACTTCTTGCTCGCTCTCCAGACGTACATCGCCACCCGAGTCGAGTACTTCGGGGATCTGACGAACTACTGGACGGCGGTGTACCAGCTCGAGGCGGCGGCGGCGATCGAGCTACATCGATAGAGAGGGAAAGCCATTCACGATTGGGGCGAGCGCTTCGTCGGCGTCGATGAGATCGCCCTTGCCGTGACGCTCGTGACGAAGCCGCGATGCTCAACATTGTCGTGGCTCTCGGTATCACGAACGCGGAAGCCGAGCGCAAGAAGATCCCGGCGGCGTAGCGCGACACGAATACTCTCGTCCGATCCGTGGCTATCTCCAGCCATGATCGAACTGCAACGTTCGCGAGATCGTCTCCAATCGCGGACGCACGAAGGTGACCCGCTCACGGACAGTCAGACGTCGCTAGGCAAGACATCATCTCGTCGAGCCGCTCCCAGTATCCACCTATGCAAGCCATCGACGGGCCGAGCCCGCCCATCCCGCAGACATCGCCATAGGAGCACCAGATGCCTTCAATGCCACATCCGTCACCGGAAAGAGGGCGCTCTGCTGGGCAGGCGTCGCCGCCATCGGACGTGTAAATTTCGCCGTTGCCCCCCCAGGAAAACCCCGGACTGAAGCAGTTGCAAGCGAGCGACGACGCGACCGTTCCGCAGTCACAGACGCCCTCCGGGTAGTTGCATACGAATTCGCCCTGCGGCGTGCAGTAGCCAGCGTCGGCAATCATCGCCGAAGTCGCGGAGGCGGCGCTGAAGGACGCTGGGCAATCGGCTGCATTCGCATCGCACCCCATGCCGGCGTACGACTCGAAGGCGAAGGACCCGTCGGATTGCTCGACACAGGCAGTGCTCTGCGTGCAGCGGCCGAGGGTGTCGCCACCGTATTCGCACTCGAGCGCCCCCGCGCTCGGGTCGCACGCAATGCCTGCGTCAGGGACCGAGCTGGGACATCGGGGATCGCGCGGCTGGGATGCCTCCGCCGCTGCGTCGCCGGGCGATGGCCGGGGTTCAGGGGAGGCGTCCATCGCCCCGTCCGATGCGAGCACGTAGTCGTCCACGACGGTGTACCATCCGAGCGTGAACGGTGCATTTCCGTAGAAGTTCGTCGTGATCAGACTCAACTTCGATCCCATTGCGGTGTACGGCGTGTCGAACCCCGAATAGCTCGGATCGGTCCCTGAAATACCCGACGGGATAAGCCGGTTGCATCCGCCCCCCGTGCCGCCCCCTCCTGCGTACGTCGTCCTGCTATACGTGTCGCAGGTGACTTTGATGAGTGCGGTGACGGGACCCCCGCCGATCGAGCCGATGTTGGGATTGAGTTCCAAGGGCGGGAGCGTGCCGTAGTACGTTTCGGCGACCAGTTGGTACAAGCCGCTCGTAACGATTCCGCCGCTCGGCGTCGGGGCAGGACCAAGGCCGGCCATCACAGTCACGTTGGGAGCGGGATTGGATCCCCCATCCGCGAGAAACGAGAGGGGTATTTGATCGCACGTGATATTCCCGGTCGTCGTGCACCCGGGGCCGATGATCGCCGCATCCGTTCCAGCGTCGACAGTGCCGCCGCTCGAACTTCCGCACGCACCGCCGCCTCCGCTCGCGCTCCCGCTCGTGCTCCCCCCAACCGAACCCGACGAGCCCCCAGAACTGCCGCTGTCCCCGTGCACCTCAGACGCGACCGGCGTTTCACAGCCACCCACCGCGAGCACGCCAAGCACCGCGGCAAGAGCGCTGCACGATTGCCACATGTCCAACGTCCACGCTTTGGTCATGCTTCCACTCAAGAGCATTTGTGGTGCCGCGAGGTATGGTCATATTTTGTGCAGATCCAACGAAGGACGGTGGCTCACGATGTGCCAAGCACGACACGAATGTCCGAGGGCGCATGGGAGGCCCTCGCTCCTCCTGCGCGAATAGGAGGTGCGGGGTCGCTGCGGCCGGCGTGAACAACCTGCGACATGTGGAGTCTCGGGCTGGTCATTCGATCGGCTCGAAATATCTTGAGGAGTTTCAATCGTGACGGACGCTAGGCGCGACGTGCGAACCCGCGCACGGCTCGCTTGGCCATGCTGCGCTGCGCTCTTGTCGTCCTCTGGTTCTCCGACGTCCGCCATGGCCACGTTAGTCTGCCTACGCTCGATTGGTATCGCAGAAAACGGCTGCCCTCGTTCGCCGACATACTGCACACGCTCCGGCGCGAGACCTTTCGCACCTGGGTTTCTGCACAGCTCGCTGAACAGCACCTGCGCAGAAACGTGCTGCAGCTCGTATTCTCCGTGGCGCGAATGGCTTCATCGCTGCGAAAGTCGAACCTAGGCCGTTGGCGTGTAGTCGCGGACGACTTCCGCGACGAGCCTTAGGAATGCGCGACCCCCAGGTTCTTCCAGAAGGGAGAGCGCTGGAAACGAGTACTTGCAAGGGGTCAAAACCGTATCTCCTCGCTCCCAGGGGTATTCAGCGTTTTCGGGGAATGCCTTGCGGTCGACGGCTGGAGCGAGCTTTTCAATCTCTCGCGCAATGGTCCCTGATGTCTTACACAATTCTCGATGACGAGCGTCCTGTCCCGCGTATGCCTTCGCGACGGCGGGCGAGCGGAGGTATGCATTGATGAAGGAATGAAACGCGACGTGTTGCTCGGTGACGCTGTCCACGTCGGCGTCAACTTTGCGAAGGGCGTACGCTTTCGCGAGCTTCTCGCAGGCCATCTGCAAGTAGTGCAGCTCGTGGCAGCGTGCCAATCTCAGCTTGGCCAGACTGTTGTACACATCCCAGTCTGACTTTGCTTGGTCGTAGAAAGCCAAGGCGAACCGCTCGCGCCTGGTCATGCGGCCGGCCGATGCACTGCGGTCGCGCCTACGAGAGTCCACCCCGCTGGCAAGGAAAGGTCGCGTCGCTTGAGCCGTTCAAACTCTTCCGGCGTCACCTCGGCAATCTCAGTGACGAATGGGACGTCCTGGGTAGGCGAGAACGCGAAGACGTCGACCGTTCCGCTTGGAAACGTGTTTGCGTTGACCTCGAGCAGCTTGATAGGCTCAGCCGCCTCGCCAGGGATAACGAGTATTTGTTCAAGCCCGGCCTCCACGCGAAAGTGGTGGCTAACCAGCGAGCGGATGACCTCTTCTTTCGTCGGCATGGCGCCTCAAGCGTAGCACGAACGGAATCTCCTGAGATATTGGACACAGAGTCCCATGGGGACAGACTTGGTCACTCGAACTCGCGGACCGAAGGGTCGGTCTTGTCGTCGACCGCGGCGAGCACGTTCTCCGGGGCGGCGGGCTTCCGTGAGCGCGTTACTATTGCGGATCATCGGCTTGACGCGTCGAGACGCCTCCGATTTCGAAGCTCCCTAACGGCAAATTCGCGGTTCGCGAGCTCCCATTTCGGTGTTCACGTCGCCCCGATCCACTCGTTCACATCCGAGCGATCTTCGCGTTCACGTCGGCGCGAAATCCGCACCAAAGTCGACTTGCGCCTCCTGTCCCGGCGGAGGATCGTCGACCCGCACCGTCTCGGTCTTCTTTCGCCACCCCAGCTCCTGCGTGGCGAAGCGCCAGAGCGTGTCGTAGCTGGCGCGTAAACCGTAATCGCGCACAAGAAGCGTGTGGACCTTGGTCAAGCGAAGCGGCCTGGTCTCTGAGTCGCCCGCGATCCAGCGCGCGATGCGCTCTCGGTGTTGTGCGACGTCATTCCACTCTTCGCTGGGCGCCATCTCCGGTCGCGATTGCACGCTGCGCGCGCCGTGGACTTCTTCGTCGGTCACCTCGTGGCCGCGAACGAGCCCGAGACGCTCAGCCGCATCCGTGTACCGTGCAACCGTTTTGCGATCGACTCCAGTGTCACGACCGATCCCGCGATCGCCTTGCCCCGCCGACCAGCGGCGAAGCATCTCTTTCACATCAATCATTGTCAGCTCCCTGTAGGGCATCGAGTCCTCCTGACGGCGACCCGCGTCGCTGTCGGAAGAACCCTGGCTCACTCCAGGTTGCTCGCGTCGGGCTGGCCCCATGAGGCTGCGAAAACCTCCTGGAAGCTGGCCCCATGACCCTGCGAAACCAGCGTCACGGCCCCCTCGCGGGTGGCCCCATCATGCTGCGAACGGGGTGGCCCCATGACCCTGCGAAAATCCCCTCCAAGTGGCCCCATGACCCTGCGAACCGACACGAAGGCATCGGAGCGGGGGAATCATCCGGAAGTCGTTGAGCTGGCAGCAGACCGGTTGAGTGCTCAACGCCCGAAGGCATCGGAGCGGGGGAATCTTGCCGACGGTGTTCGCGCCTGGCGCTCCGGTCAGTGCTCAACGCCCGAAGGCATCGGAGCGGGGGAATCACACGGGCCCCACAAGGTCCCGTGGCGCGGCGTCTTGTGCTCAACGCCCGAAGGCATCGGAGCGGGGGAATCAGCCCAGTCGCGACCGCCCGCACCAAGTTCGCCTTGTGCTCAACGCCCGAAGGCATCGGAGCGGGGGAATCAGGCTCGCGCCCTCATGTCCACAACCCTGTCATTCGTGCTCAACGCCCGAAGGCATCGGAGCGGGGGAATCCCGGGACCTGTATTCACCCGAAAGGGCAAGTGAATGTGCTCAACGCCCGAAGGCATCGGAGCGGGGGAATCCTGCGCGGCTGGCAAGAACGCAATCTTGTCGGTTCGGTGCTCAACGCCCGAAGGCATCGGAGCGGGGGAATCAATGTCGATGAGCGAGTGAAGAGCCTCGGCTGCAGGTGCTCAACGCCCGAAGGCATCGGAGCGGGGGAATCCGTGTGTGCGACGCATCACCACTCCTCGGGGTCGACTGTGCTCAACGCCCGAAGGCATCGGAGCGGGGGAATCTTTTGCGTGCTCTCCTCGCAAGCCAGCGCACTCAATGTGCTCAACGCCCGAAGGCATCGGAGCGGGGGAATCTCGAGAAAAACTTTTCGGTTAGCCCAGAGAAAACGGTGCTCAACGCCCGAAGGCATCGGAGCGGGGGAATCTGCCAGAAACGTGTACGGTACTTCGGAGTTCAACCGTGTGCTCAACGCCCGAAGGCATCGGAGCGGGGGAATCCCGGCGGACCTCGGCAAGCTCCCGCTGCTAGAGTTGTGCTCAACGCCCGAAGGCATCGGAGCGGGGGGAATCCTCGTGTGTGCCGACGCCTGTACCATCACGAGCGAGTGCTCAACGCCCGAAGGCATCGGAGCGGGGGAATCCCGTCGGACTGGTGCGAGTACGAGACGACGGAGGTGTGCTCAACGCCCGAAGGCATCGGAGCGGGGGAATCGTCTCTGCGGTGCGGCATGTTTGGATGGTGGTGATGTGCTCAACGCCCGAAGGCATCGGAGCGGGGGAATCTCGATGGGCGCAAAGCTTGGAGCGTTCCGGAGTCTGGTGCTCAACGCCCGAAGGCATCGGAGCGGGGGAATCCGTCGACTGAAGGCAACGCCAAATGCTGTTGACGTGTGCTCAACGCCCGAAGGCATCGGAGCGGGGGAATCCCACGGTCAACACCAACAGCGCCGGGACTACGCTGTGTGCTCAACGCCCGAAGGCATCGGAGCGGGGGAATCCGCCTGAGCGAGGCGATTGAGCGCCGCGACCTCAAAGTGCTCAACGCCCGAAGGCATCGGAGCGGGGGAATCACGGCGTCCAGCGCGGCGCAGGCCAGGACCTTCGTCATGCTCAACGCCCGAAGGCATCGGAGCGGGGGAATCTTCCTCGAATGCAAAAACTACCCGTCCGCGGGGATGGTGCTCAACGCCCGAAGGCATCGGAGCGGGGGAATCGTAGAACTCCAAATCGCAACGTCTCCGCTCAGCAATGTGCTCAACGCCCGAAGGCATCGGAGCGGGGGAATCAGGCGCCGCACCGATGGCACTCTAACGAGACATTAGTGCTCAACGCCCGAAGGCATCGGAGCGGGGGAATCATGG
>Ga0326728_10003845_pt1 | contig 45616 bp, 39 predicted proteins | sample MB3enrmetagenome_FD_207602 | JGI IMG/M metagenome (GOLD analysis project Ga0326728, IMG submission 207602) | Lab enriched peat soil microbial communities from McLean, Ithaca, NY, United States - MB31MN | ecosystem: Environmental > Terrestrial > Soil > Wetlands > Peat | place: USA: New York...
AAAGAAAAGCGTGTTCCGATTTTCAAAGGCATGTAGCGGAATACCCGGCATTTCTAATCCCGGCAATCGAAAAAGACCTGCGGAAAAATCCGCTCGGCTTCTTGATTTAATTCACTGAATGGGAAGAGGATGTCTAATGTAATGGAAGAAAGAACCGTGCTGCTCGAAAAAAACGCAGGTATTGCCACCATAACTCTTAATCGGCCAACGGCAATGAATTCTTTGAACCGACAACTTGTAGATGAACTGACGGAAACGCTACTAAACGTCCAGAATGATTCCGCTGTGCGGGTTGTAGTTCTCACCGGCAACGGCAGGCCATTCTCCGCTGGTGGCGATCTCTCCTTTATCGACAAGATTAAAGGATTGGCTGACGGCCGGAAGTTCGTCGCCGATGTCGGCAGGATCGCAGCCATCATCGTCAACATGGAAAAGCCGGTCATTGCCATGGTAAACGGCGTTGCCGCCGGCGGGGCGTTCAACTATGTTCTGGCCTGCGATATCGTGTTTTGCGCCAAATCGGTTAAATTCGGCCAAAGCTTTGTAAAGGTCGGTCTAATCCCCGACTGCAGCGGCATTTATCAGTTGCCTCGGGCCGTTGGCCTGCATAAGGCGAAGGAACTGATGTTTACCGGCGACCTTATCGATGCCGACACCGCCAAAGAACTGGGGATCGTCAATCATGTGGTAGAAGACGATCAACTGAAAGATACGGTCTACGAGTTTGCGGCGAAAATGGCTGACAGCGCGCCAATTGCGATCGGGTTGATGAAACGGGTGCTTAACCGTAGTGACAACCTTGATCTGGAAACGGTCTTGGAATTCGAAGCGGACATGCAGACGCTTTGCTTGCAAACCGCAGACCACAAAGAGGGCGTTGCCGCGTTCAAAGAAAAGCGTGTTCCGATTTTCAAAGGTATGTAGCGGAATACCCGGCATTTCTGATCCCGGATGGAGAATACCACCTTGCCCACTGGGCTCGCTACGTTGGCGACCTTTCAATGCCGCTCCGCAACACCCTTTACGATTCGTTCAATCGGCGCCATCCCGGTGCTATGGACGGTATCGGCAATGATGAGGCGCCGGACCATCCGGGAAGGATCAAAATCTACCCGATTCAGATTAAGGGCTTGTCCGTCAATAAATCCTTTGTGCCCGCATCCGGCTTTTGGATCGCTTCGGCCGCTCCTCAATCGCAAAATCCTCAACGTAGGCCGGCTACGCCTGCGGTTTTGCTCAATCGTCGCGACCAAAATCGGTCTCAAAATCCGGCGCGGTCCCTAAAAGGCCTATTTACGGACAAGCCCTTGTCGACATTTTTTCGCCCCTTACCTCAGGCACAGGAAGAAAAGAGATGGTCTTCGACACAAGCTTATCAGCGGCCCGTAAGGTGAGAATGGCGGCTTCCTTGATAGTGGCCGCAACCTTGTGGGCGACTGTTGTTATCGCCGGACTTAATGAAGATTTGATCCGAGCAGCAAAGCTCGGCAATCTGTCTGAGGTCAAAGGCCTCATTCATCAGGGAGCCAATGTCAACGCCAAAGACGGGAACGGCTCGACCGCTTTGATGCTTGCTTCCCAAAGCGGCAAGCTGAAGGTTGTGAAGGTGCTGATAGATAAAGGGGCCGACGTCAATGCAAAGGACATCAACGACATAAGCGCATTGATGATTGTCTCCCAGAACGGACAAAGCGACATCGCCAAAGTGCTGCTTGCAAAGGGGGCTGAGATCAATGCAGTCAACAAGGAGGGCACGACCTCGTTGATGCTTGCTTCCATGAACGGCCGATTGGAAGTTGTGAGGGCACTGCTCGCAAAGGGGGCTGATGTCAATGCCAGAAACAATGAGGGCAAGACCGCCTTGATGATGGCCTCTATGACAATCAGATGCGATGTCGTAAAGGCTCTGCTCGACCAAAAAGCCGATGTCAATGCCAAGAGCAACGACGGCCAAACCGCATTGATGGTTGCCGGCAAATACGGCTTCCCCGATCTCGTGCAATTGCTACTCGACAATAATGCCGATGTTGCTGCCAGAGGCAAGGACGGCAAAACTGCTTTGATGGTTGCCATTACGTATAGACACCCCCAGGCCGTTCGGTTGCTGCTCGACAGAAACGCCGACGTAAATGCTGTGGATAATGACGACCAAACAGCACTGATGCTTGCTTCCAAAGATGGTTACAGCGAACTCGTGCAGATGCTGCTTGCAAAAAAAGCTGCAGTCAATGCGAAAGACAAAAACGGCCGGACCGCTTTGATGCTTGCCTCTCAGGGCGGCAACGACGAAGTTAAGAAACTGCTTGTTCAAGCTGGAGCAGAGGAGTTTAGTCCCTAAGACAAATCGAATCTTCTCCCGCTGCCAATCCCATCTTGATGACGCCGACATGCTCATCGCCGTTCCAGATGGTCCCCAGGTGGATGATGGACCTGCGTGGGAGAGTTGCGTTCGGTTACTGCCTGCAGTTGGCCGTATGTTCGGATCCAACTAAGCATAATGGGCTGATATGTGTTATTTCTCGGCCTTATTCAAGTCATGCTGTGTGTCTCTGTGGAAGTCCCATGTCAAATAATCCAAGCTCAGGGGTAATGCCACCTCCAAGGTAGGAATCAACTGGACTCCTACCTGCAAACGGCTCGGCCGACATTCCAGCAAATGCCCGCCATGCTGCTGATCAGCCGAAAGAAAATGCAGATGGAATCCCGGCACATTCAGTGAGCTCACAAAGGCTGGTGTGAAGAAGCCCACCAGGCTGCCTTCAATATCCGTAAAAGTGAAAACCGGCTGCTCTTTGGCGACTTCCACCAGCGGCCTGTAATTGTCCTGCTTCGGCACCGATCGGACTCGCATCGATGCAAATCGCCCCTCCGCCCGAATCGCATAAAAGATGTTGGGCGATGGCAGTAATCCTTGCAGCCATTCCTGAAAATCCGCATGGGACAGTTCGGTATTCAATTCATCGTGGCTGGATGGAGAATAAAACGTGACACATGCGAAAGGGGTCAACGCCCGTTCATCCACCTGTTGGACGCGTCCCTCGGCGGTGATTCGATATATTTGCCCGTCAAGCATGACCATCTCGCCGTCCAGATCATCAAATGTGCCCAGGCCAAAATCCCCGTGTTGTTTGATCTGCGTAAAAGGAATCTTTTCCTCGTAGATTCCTTCGACCAGCGCGTTGACCGGGGCGCACAGATAGACCCTGCCAACGTTCGGAGGGTCCGGTTCTTTCGGCTTCATAAGTCCTCCAGAATACAGATTGCCATGGCTCGTCCGGCTGATATATCACGACAAAGCAGTGTCCTGACAATACTTTATAAAAAGGAAAAAAGAACTGTTTTCGTCCGGGTGTTCGCCGGGTGTTCGCGACATACCTTTTGTCTTGATTTTCCGACCCGTTTGTCTCTCAAAAACGAGTGGGCACGATGTTTGCCGTGCCCACTCCAAGAGACAGGAATCTTTTAATTCAGGCCTATGCTAATTCCTTCTTGTTGTTTGCAGGACGTTCGACACCACGGTATTGTTCGCCCTGTTTGAATCCGGCACAAAGTCGTCGGGGTCGACTACCACGATCAGATACCCTCCACTGACAGAGGAAGAGAAGTTCTCATGAAATCCTAGACTTATACTTCCTCCCGACTGGATTGGATTCGATACATACCCTGTTCCCAGAAAGGTGGTTTTGGAAACCCCATTATTGGAAAGATAGAGAAAAACTCTGAACGAGGTTGCCGTTGCGGCGTTCCCTATGTTTTCAACCGTAAAATACCCGGTAACGGTTCTGCCCGAACGAGAAAGGGCAATATTTTGAAAGACCCCTGTAAGGTCTGCTTCTTTGGAGGGATTGGGAGCGGGACCCGACGATACGACCAGGTTAACGGCGCTTCCCGAGCTAACGCTCGCGCCTGCAGCCGGGCTCTGGCTGATGACGGACCCGGAGGCAACCGTCGAGCTCGATTGAGTTGTCACCGTTCCAACCACAAGGCCTTGGCCGGTTATTGCAGACGCAGCCGCGGCCTCCGTATCATTGACTACATTGGGCACAGTCACGGTAGTCGGAGGATTTGGACCAGACCCCGACGATACGACCAGGTTAACGGCGCTTCCCGAGCTAACGCTCGCGCCTGCAGCCGGGCTCTGGCTGATGACGGACCCGGAGGCAACCGTCGAACTCGATTGAGTTGTCACTGTTCCAACCACAAGGCCTTGGCCGGTTATCGCAGACTCTGCCGCAGCCTCCGTATCATTGACAACATTGGGCACAGTCACAGTGGTTGGAGGATTGGGAGTTCCTCCGCCGTATTCAATGAAGTTTGCAGCATATCCCACCTGGCTGGTCCCGTAAGCTATGCGCATGTATCCGGACTCACCCCATTCCGTGCCCCAGGAATTACGCAGAATCCAATATCCATTGCCATTGTTGTCGGTGTCGGTCCAGCCCACCAGCACGATAGCGTGATTAATCGTTCCGGACTCACTGGTATTGAAAATACCACCCGAGTAAGCCTGAAACAGGGAACCGGCGTAAATACCCGCGCCAATCGGCCCATAGGTGTAGATGGCCTGCTTGATCTCGTTAACGGTTGGGACTGAATCATCACTGGCGATATAGGACCAGTTGCTGATTCTATAAGGATGACTGTATGTTCCCCCACACTGGGCGTCGATTCCCTGATAGGGGTCCGCCGATGAGAGGACGGCGCCGGGCCCGTTGTTATCCTGGCCGTCCTTGTTCATGTGATAATCGTGCGCCCACCAGCCTCCATTGCAGCTCCAACCATCCTGATTGCAGGAAAGCAGGTACTGTTCGGAAAGAATGACATCCTGGCCGCCGACGGTGCCGTTCTGCAGAAGAATCTGGGACTCAAGCGGTCCTACAGTGGCGAATGCCCAGCAATCGCCGCAGTTCCCCTGGTTTTTGATAGGCGTGACGCCCTTGGTACGCCAGTCAAGAGATGACGGAAGGGTCTGCGCCGTGGATTTGGCCATCCGGACCGACGGGGCGTCATTTCTGTTCCAGCCCGACGGAATTTTCAGACCCGTAAGGTGCTCCCTGTCCTTCTCCATCGCAGCAGAGTAGGCAACCTCGTAGGTGCCGCCCTGCGCCCGGACCTGTTCTCTCAAGGCCTGGATCTTGGCTGCCATTTCCGGATAAGGGGCCTGGAAATCCATTGCCCCGCAGAAGGATGGAATCGCCAGCAGTATCGCATTCATTACAATCAGGATAATTTTCTTCATAACAGCTCCTTTTTGTAATTAATCAAAACCCGGTCACGTTTATCGACATAAACCACATCGTTTTTTTCTCCACTTTTCGAGATCACTAAATATCAGACGCACGGTTAAGGAAAGGTTACAGCGGCGATAATGCGGCAGGAAGCGAGCGGGCGGGAGGTCTTTTTGACGGGCAGTATGGGTAAGAGACAACGTAGACCCGTATCTGCCGAGCGAGAATCCGTGTGAGAAGAAATTTCCAAAATCTGCAATCGGCCGGGTAATTATCTCTGACTTTTTTTTGTCCGGCGCGCATATAATGCGCGCGGATCGATTTTGAAGCCGTCTTTCGCTTCTCGAGACATTCCAAGGCTTTTTCATCCAGAAAACTCAAACGATTGCAAGACGAGTAAGCTGTTGCAGAGTAGAGTCGAATATTGTGCGAAAGATGAAATACCTCTTTAGACTTTTGCATATTGCGCTCATGCTGACGGCAGGCGCGTCCGCAGCATATGCGCAGGGGGTCGAACCGCGCGCATACTCCAACGCTCCGGTTGGGGTGAATTTCCTGATCGGGGGCTATGGCTATACCCAGGGCGGCCTGGCTTTCGACCCCTCACTGCCGGTTAAAAACCCGCACCTTGAGACGTCCAGCGTGTTCCTCGCTTACGTGCGGACCCTTGACTTCTGGGGCAAGTCCGGCAAGGTGGCGGTCATCACGCCCTATAGCTGGCTGTCGGGATCGGCGGATTTCGAGGGCAGGCCTGTTACTCGTGTCGTCAACGGTTTTGCCGATCCCACGTTCCGACTGTCTGTCAACCTTTACGGGGCGCCCGCCCTCACGGCGAAGGAGTTCGCGGAATACAAGCAGGATCTGATAATTGGCGCGAGCTTGTATGTCACCCCGCCCCTGGGCCAGTACGACCCCGCCCGGCTGGTCAATATCGGCGCCAACCGCTGGTCCATTGCTCCCGAAGTCGGGCTTTCCAAGGCTTTGGGTCCGTGTACACTGGAGGTTGCGGCGGCGGCCGCTTTTTACACCGAAAACACTGATTTCTTCGGGGGCAACACCCGAACTCAGGATCCGCTCTTTTTGATCCAAGGACATGCAATTTACAACTTCCGTTCCGGCGTTTGGGTTTCGTTGGACGGCACTTACTTCGAGGGTGGCAGCTCGAGCATAAACAACGCGCCGCGTAACGATTTTCAGGAGAACTGGCGCGTGGGCGGTACGGTAGCGTTACCCATAAATGCTCACAATTCAATAAAACTATTCGCGAGCAGCGGGGTATCGGCGCGAACAGGAAACAATTACGATCAGATCGGGATAGCATGGCAACATCTCTGGGGAGGAGGACTTTGACGGAGTAATTGTTCCCAAGCCCCGATGATAAGGAAAGGGTCTGGAACCGGAAAACATACTACCGAAGAACATGAAATATCTTGGCGCGGTTTTTTTAAGTCGGTGTCTCGTACCACTGGTACGGCAGTGAGGCGGTGACGGGCGCCCTGCCCCTGAAAAACATCTGGAGCCTTCCCTTGATTGATATGGGCAAAGTTGGGAAACCCGACGATTACCGTAGGATTTGCTAAAGTAAGTGCCGTCACAATGCGTTGTTTCGGCACAATCAACCCCTGAGTTCCTCCACCAGCCTGGGAAGGGTATCCAGAACGCTGTCAATTTCCTCCTCGGTGTTATCCGCGCTTAGCGAAAACCGTAGGCAACCGGTTGCTTCCGCAAAGGAACACCCCATTGCCGAAAGCACGTATGAGGGATCACGCATATCGGATTTACATGCGGACCCCGTGGAAACTGCAATGCCCGCCATGTCGAGGTCCACGGCAAGGAATTGGCCGTCCACCCCCTCAAAGCTCACGTTCAAAGTGTTCGGAAGGCGATGTTCCGGACACCCGTTGATCTTCACTCCGGAAACCCTCTCCAAAATCCCGCTTTCCAAACGGTCGCGAAGGGAGCCGACAAACAGGTTCGAATCTTTGAGCCTTGCTTCGGCAAGACTGCACGCCCGACCAAACCCGGCTATGGCCGCGACATTTTCAGTTCCGGCCCGCCTCTGGCGCTCATGATGACCCCCGTGGATCAGTACCGGCCCGGGAATTCCAGAACGGACAAAGAGTGCGCCACAACCCTTGGGCCCATGAAATTTATGGCCCGACAAACTCAACAGGTCTACCCCCAGTTCGCGCACGTTGACGGGAATTCTCCCAGCGGCCTGGACTGCATCCGTATGGAACAGGATACCCCTCGATCTGGCCAATTGCGCCGCCTCCTGGACGGGCTGTATGGTGCCTATTTCGTTATTGGCAAGCATAATGGAGATGAGGATAACGTCTTCATCTAAGGAATCGGCAAGAGCCCCCACGTCTATGCGTCCCTTGCTGTCCACTGAAAGATATGTGACGGAGAGTCCCTTTTTCTCCAGAAACCGGCATGAATTCAACACAGCCTGATGCTCGACGGCAGTCGTAACGACCCGGTTACCCGGCTTTCCAACAGCGTCAGCAATTCCAAGCAGCGCCTGGTTGTCGGCTTCGGTCCCGCCGCTTGTAAAAACGATTTCATCCGGGGATGCCCCAATGAAATTCGCCACTCGCTCTCGTGCCCGGTCCATGGCCCGCCTTGCCTCCTGGCCGAACAAGTGAATGCTTGAGGCATTACCGTAATTCCGGCCAAGATACGGGAACATTTCTTCGAGGACTTCCGGATGGAGCCGCGTGGTTGCATTGTTGTCCAAATAGACGTATTTTGTATACTCACCGTTCATTTTTCCCTCCTCATACTCAGATTCAGGGGCGCTAAACTCCTGTGCCGTTTTCCATCAGCCACACGTCGAAAAAATTTTCCTTTATCGTCCAGGTAATATGACTTGAGTGACTTTGCAGTTATAAATGGAGATGGTTATAGTCCCCAGTTCAATGACATAGACCATTTCGGCAATGTCCCCGATAGTGGCGTCATTGACTATTATTCTATCAGCCATATACTTCATTATTTCTATCGTTTTTATGGACTATTTTGAACACTTCACCTTCCTTCTCGAAAGTCTAAATCTCCCCCAGTCATCCGTTCGATAAATTGTCAGCGTTCGAGAGGCGGCGCCGGCAAGATGGAGCAGAGCTTACGCCTTCCGGCTCTCATGTCCTCGATTCGCGGGCGTAAAACGGCTTCGCAACTAGTATCAAGATCACTGCTTTAGATAATGAATTCTACTGAATTAGTGGCAACTACCTCCAAAAACGTTGAATAACCTCGTTCTTCGACACCACTAACCTGCGGTTATGCCATTAGCAAAATACATCATTTTCCCGGTCGATATAGTTGTATATTGTTTAGCAAGTTTTTTTCTCCGATGCAAGCGCAGACTGTGCAGCCGAGTTCCAAATTTTGCCGAAGCTTTCTATTCGCAAACGGGGATGAGCAGGTCTGCCCCCCGCGCGATATGGACGAGCGGGGCCGTAGTTCCGAATGCGGCCCCATCGAGCTTGCCCGCGCGCAGAACGTTGAGGCCGTCCGCCGAGTTGATGAATTCGATGAGTTCGGCGTCAATGCCCTCCCAGGCAAAAATCCCATACTCTTTGGCGACGAAGAACTTGGCGTGTCCCGTGACGGGGAGGTATCCGACTCTGATGTGATTCAGCGCCGAGGCGAGAGGGGTTCTGAAGAAAAAAGCGCTCCGTCTTAGAGGGCAAGAAGCGCGCCTTGGTTTTGGTCCGGCGTCGCAGAGGACACGCCGGCTGCGGCTATGCACGATGGAAAAGATACTATTTCGGGATATCTTCCTGACGAACCTGTTTTCGAAGGCCGGGACGACCATGATTTCAATTTGGAACAGATCGAGGTCAGATCACATAATCGAGGCAGGATTCATAGTTTTTGGCCAGTTGGGATTCCTGGTCGATCAAATCCTGGAAGGTAGTGCCGTCATAGACATGCGTCAGCGCCTTCTGAGCCCTTTCCCACACGGGGAGGAAAACACACCTTCCCTGAAGCGGACAGCGATCCGTATTGTCTTCACTGACGCAGCCAACCGGCGCAAACGACCCTTCTATGAATCGCATCACTTCGCCAACGGTCAGACCGCCGGCAGAGCGGGCGAGAGTGCAGCCCCCGTCTTTGCCTCGAAGGGCCCTGATAAAACCGCCGCGCTTTAGTTCACTCAGAATGACCTCGAGAAATCGCAAAGGAATAACCTGCCTGCGGGCAATTTCTGCAATTTTGAGCGGCCCGGCGCCGTCATTCTTAGCCAACTCGTAGATTGCCCGAAGGCCGTACTGGCATTTTTGAGAAATCGGCATTTCCGGTCTCCTTTCGGATGGAGAGTATCATTTCACAGATGAATGATTGTCTCATTTTATCAGTCTCTTTTTTCTTCGAAAAGAGAAAGGAGGTTAGACCCGGATCAGCGGGGAAATATTCTGACGGCTTAAGTCGGACAACAAGGCCAAAAAGCGAAAATCTGAAAGAGAGTGTCAGCCGAATTGTCGGAAATACACGCCAGACCCTGCGTCACCTTGACGAAGATCGGACGGCGAAAATCGGCTTTGGCTTTCCGCAGGGCAAGATCATTTGTACAGAGATAAAAGTCGCACCCTTTCTCCGGGCAACTCGTGGACCACGCCGGTATTGTTTCATTTTTTCGCCTCAATGCGGAAACCGGCCTCCTAATATCCGTCTGGCTTTGGATCTATGCGCAACAGGCCCTCAGAAGCCGCCCCAGAGTTTCCGGCCCTGTTTCCTTCGACGCAATGAACTGTTTCCCGGTCTTTTCACAGGCCGCCTTGACGACATCCAGCGCGCCGTGGCTGTTGACCGAAGTGATGAAAACGACGATGTCCGCCCCGCAAACCAAACTTCTGAGCCGGTACCTTCCATTTCTCACCCTGCCGTTGTGAAAGACAAACTCAGCCCCGAGATCCGAGACTATCTTGCGGTAAACAGGCAACATTCGCTGAAGACCGCCCACGACGGCAACCCGCAGGCCTCCAAGCGGGCACTCCCCGCAAATCGCGCCGTCTTCCCGACAAAGCTCCCCACACGCAGAAAAACAGGCCTCATCCGTGCAGAGACACTCTCCCGGCGATAAAGACCCGGCAGTGTCCTCGTCCACCACTGGCGCGCCCTCGAAGGGCAGCCGACAGCCATTCAATCCCGAAAGTCTCTGCATAAGTTCTTTGACCTTTTCGCGCTCCCTGTTCAACTCATGGCTGAGTTTCTTGATTTCCCTCTTCAGCCTGCCCTGTCCGATCTTTTCCCTCTCCCGGCCGCTAAAACCTGGCTCCAGACCCATTGGAACCTTTTTCAGGTTCTGCGCGTCGACTTTCTTCTTTTCAAGCTCAAGCCGCAAGTTTTCCAGTTCGGCGGCTTGCACCCTGTTTTGCGCCTGTAGGGATTTCACTGCTTCATCGAGATTGCTTCCGGCATCATTGCAGGCAACCATTTCGCGAAGAGCGCGCCAGATCAGACCGTAAACCTGATTTCGCGCATGCCGGCGCACTTCCTCCCTTTCATCCCGCATAGTGGCCCACATGAGCGGCAACGGCCACTTCATCTCCAATTGTTGGACCTCCTTCGGTTCGAGCGAGCGTACACGAAGCAATGTAGAGCGGAACCGCCGGTCCAGGTCTTTTCCTATTTCCTTCGTGAAGTCGCCGCCACGCTGGGCAATTTCCTGAAGCCTTTGCAGGATTTCGCCTATATCCCGGTTCAGGCCGTCCTCAAAGACCTTATGTTGCCTGGCGAGCCTGCGAAGCTTATTCGGCCCCTGCGAGAGGGCGATAATTGTCACCACATTGAGATCGTCCTCGTGCCACTGCCATTCATGCTGACTCATAGGACCTCTCCCATTTGAGCAAAAGTTTGGAACCCACGGTATCGTTTTTCAGCAATATTCAATAATGACGATAGTATTAATGAACATAAATAGATTAGTACGGCTTCTTTTCCGCTGTCAAGAAAAATGCGGGGCATTGGACGGAACCCACGATCCAATAGGATGAGGTGAAGACTCGGCCTGGATTTTGCCCCTTGCGGGAAAGTTTTATCCCAGAGCCGGCCTACTATGTTCACTTTTATTATTGACATGCTTGAAAAGCATTTTTAGCATGGAGAACTCGAACCGGTCGGATTACCCCTTTTATCCTGGAGATCTAACGGCATGAAGATTGAGACGATTTTGGCCCATGCCGGACTGTGTACCGATAAAACAACCGGGGCCATCAGCACTCCGATTTACCAGACCGCAACATTCCGTCACCCCGCAGTCGGCGTATCGACCGGCTATGATTACTCCCGAACTATAAATCCGACCCGCCAGGCCCTCGAGAAGGCGATTGCGGAATTGGAAAAAGGGGACCGGGGGTTTGCCTTTGCATCCGGAATGGCGGCGATTTCAGCGGTATTGATGTTATTCTCGGCCGGCAACCATCTGATCGTTTCCGACGACCTTTATGGCGGCACTTACCGTATTTTCGAGAAGAACTTCAAGCAACTCGGCCTTTCGGTCACCTATACGGACACTTCGAATGCGAACTTGGTGCGGGAAGCGATTATTCCCGGAAAGACCAAAGCGCTCTTTATCGAGACCCCGTCCAATCCTTTGATGAAAATCACCGATCTGGTCGAAATCATGTCCATTATACGCTCAAAGGGGCTGCTGACCATAGTGGACAACACTTTCATGACGCCCTACCTGCAGCGGCCGTTGGAATTGGGGGTGGATATCGTGGTGCACAGCGGCACCAAGTACCTGGGGGGGCATAACGACGTGCTCGCCGGCACGGTGGTGACCGGTTCTCCCGAGTTGAGCGAAAAAATCGGGTTTATCCAGAACTCGACCGGGGGCGTCTTAGGTCCGCAGGATAGCTGGCTTGTGCTTCGCGGCCTGAAAACCCTGGCGTTGAGAATAGAAAAACAGCAGGAAAACGCCCGGAAAATCGCCGCGTGGCTGGTCAAGCACAGCCAGGCCAAAGAAGTCTGTTATCCTGGACTTCCGACCCATCCCGGCCATCTCGTCCATAAAAAGCAAAGCTCCGGTTTTGGAGCGATGCTCTCGTTCAGGGTCCAGGACGCTGCAAGGGCCGAGAAACTTATAAATCGCTGCAAGCTGGTAATATTCGCCGAGAGCCTCGGTGGAGTCGAAACTCTGATCACCTACCCGGTCAAGCAAACCCATGGTGATATTCCTGCTGAAATAAGGGAGAGAATCGGGATCACCGACGATCTTCTGCGTCTGTCGGTGGGGATTGAGAACGTGGAAGATTTGATTGAAGACCTGGAGCAGGCAATGGCGTCATAGGAGCTTGGCCCATGAGGTACGCGACCCGGATACTGCACAACGAACATGAAATCGACCCTCATACGGGGGCTTTGAGTATCCCTATTTACCAGGCATCGACCTTCCACCAATCCGATGTCGACCATCCCGGCAAATACGATTATTCACGTTCCGGCAACCCCACCAGGGAGGCGCTGGAAGCGACACTGGCAACACTGGAAAACGGTAAGCACGCCTACGCCTTCTCCTCCGGCATGGCGGCCACCTCTTCAAGCCTGGGGATCTTGAAGCAGGGAGACCACGTGATAGCCTCGGCGGACATCTATGGGGGCTCCTACCGGATTCTGTCCAGGTTTTTCAGCAAGTTCGGAGTCTCAGTCACATTCGTGGACATGACCGAGCTGGAAAACATCAAAGAGGCCCTCAGGCCAAACAGCCGGCTGCTGTTCATGGAAAGCCCGTCAAACCCTCTTCTCAAAATCACCGATATCGTTGGGGCAACTGAGATCGCCAGGCAACACGACATGATCACCATGATCGACAATACATTCATGTCACCCTGGTTTCAGCGGCCTCTCGATCTTGGGGTGGACATCGTAATCCACAGCGCCACCAAGTTTCTCGGCGGTCACAGCGATGTGATCGGGGGAGCGGTTATTACAAAATCCGACGAACTGGCTTCTCAAATATATTTTGTCCAGAACGGTTTCGGAGCGATTTTAGGGCCTTTGGACTGCTGGCTGTTGATGAGAGGAATCAAGACCCTGAGAGCGCGTATGGAGCTGCAGCAGCAGTCGGCCGCGCAAATCGCGAACTGGCTAAAACAACAATCGTGGGTGAGCGATGTGTACTATCCCGGCCTGCCGGATCATCCGGGTTATGAAATAATAATGTCCCAGGCCTCCGGTTTTGGAGCGGTGCTTTCGTTCAAAACCGACACGGTCGAACGCGCCAGGCAAATCATGAAAAAAGTGAAGGTCTGGTTCGTGGCGGTAAGCCTGGGCGGGGTGGAATCGATTCTCTCCTATCCGGTCAAGATGTCGCATGCCGCAATACCGGCCCCGGAACGGGAAAAGTTGGGAATCACGGATAATCTGATCCGGTTGTCGGTGGGTCTGGAAGAGGTGGAGGACCTGATCGAGGATTTGGATGTGACGAAATAACGATGGCGTGTGTCGATCGTGCCGAATGCGCCTTGATTCCCGACAATGCGATAGAGACTCCCTGCCCGCCTGCTATGCTCTCGATCAGCCCCCGTCAGTCCTTCTTTTCCCCCTAAAGCCGCGCCCCATAACACTTCCTCCGGCAGCCCCGGCCCCGGTGCCCTGCATCTCGCGATTGCTTTCCGGCATCCGGTCGGCCAGTGGGTGGTGACCGCTCCTGCCGTGACGATGGCGTCTGTTTGCAACCGGTTTGTCCGGCTAAAGTGAAGCGGCGGCATTGTTTGCTGCTAAAAATACTTGACAAGTTAGATTTATGGGTTTTTAATGCTCCACTATGTTGATCGAAATAGTTGACAATATACTCCTTGAAGATCCAGATGCCACCGGGAGACGTCGCGCGGGGATTTGGGCTCAAGCCCGCCGGCGCCGCCCGCAAGTGAGCAGAGCAGACTTTCCGTTACCGGGAGGCGTTCCGGGGAAGGAGGCAATTGATTGGCAATGGAGATTCTATTGTAGTGGAGAAGAAGCGTTTTCCGCAGAGGTACCATCCCGCGGGTTTCTGACCTGTGACTTCTTTTGCTGAAGGCCCGACCATCGAGTTCCGCCGGGATTTGATGTACGGCTGCTCAACCATTGAGATGCATACGAAAAAGGAGAACCGACCATGGGAAATGTGTTTGCCGACAACAGTCTGACCATCGGCCGCTCGCCGTTGGTCCGCATCAACCGCATCACGGCGGGCTTGCCGGGTGCGGTATTGGCCAAGGTCGAGGGCCGCAACCCCTCCTACTCGGTCAAGTGCCGGATCGGGGCTGCCATGATCTGGGCCGCCGAAAAGGAGGGGAAGCTAAAACCCGGCCAAAAGAATGTGACCGTGATTGAACCGACCAGCGGCAACACGGGAATCGCCCTGGCGTTTGTGTGCGCGGCCAGGCAATATCCTCTGATTTTGACCATGCCTGAAACCATGTCTATTGAACGGCGGCGCATGCTGAAAGCGTTCGGGGCGGAGCTGATTTTGACAGAAGGCGCCAGGGGCATGCCCGGCGCCATAGCCAGAGCAGAAGAGATAGTGGCTGGAGACCCAAAGAAGTACTTCATACCTCAGCAGTTTAAAAACCCGGCCAATCCCGAAATACATTTCAAGACCACGGGTCCCGAGATTTGGGACGATACCGACGGCGGCATCGACGTCCTGGTCTCGGGGATAGGGACAGGCGGCACCATCACCGGTGTAAACCGGTACATCAAGGGGACCAGGGGAAAAGCGATCTGGTCCGTTGCGGTCGAACCGATTCACTCGCCCGTGCTGACCGCGATCCGCAATGGTGAACCGCCGAAGCCCGGACCACACAAAATTCAGGGCATCGGGGCCGGGTTTAAACCTGACGTTTTGGACCTGGATTCGGTGGACGAGATAGCCACGGTATCAAACGATGAGTCCGTGGAAATGGCGAGGCGTCTACACAAGGAAGAGGGAATCACTTGCGGGATCTCCAGCGGCGCGGCGATGTCGGCTGCCGTTCGCATTGCTGCCAGGCCGGAAAATAAGGGCAAGAATATAGTCGTTATCCTGCCCGATGCGGGCGAGCGTTATCTGTCAAGCATTTTGTTCGACGGCATCAACGCTTGAGCCGGGACGAGTCAGCGGTTTCCATCGGTGGGTTTTCGCCCGGAGCGGTTTTTGATTCTCTTCGGCTCATGCGGCGTCCCTTAAAATAGAGGCGGGGGTTGCGGTCACCGCTTTCCCCGCTTCAACTTCCCTTGAACCCATACCGAACTCAATCGGCCGTACTCCTGTTTTCCCGGTGACGGATTAAGCCGAATTTCACATTTCCTGCTTTAAAGAGAGCGGGCTTTTGGTCTCGTGCGCCGGCGTCCTCAAAGGAGAGATCGATGAAATGCAATTGCAACAGGTTCAGGGTCAGGGTGAGGAAGAGTAATCTGACATCGGACCGACCGACACGCAAGCTGATCGCGAAATGCATTGATTGTTCCCGTTCATACATATGCTTCGCGAATGTCGCGGAGGTTGGTCTGCTGCTGGATTCAACCCCCAGAAACTGATGCAAAATGACGGCGTAAAAGACAATAAGGGTAGAGAAAAATACTCTTGAACCTCGGATATTTGACTTAGAAAGGCCCATCATGAAAGAGGACCCGGGAAGGGACCTGTGTGAAATCGAGATCGAAACGAAAAGGCACCTGCGGGAGGAAATCCCACGGGTGGTCGAACAGTTGGTGCACTCGTGCGCCAATGGAAGGTGTTTTGATCATATCGGTCCGGAGCCTATCCCCTCGAGGGACTCGATCATCGACATCGTGCTGCGGATTTGCCGCATTCTTTTTCCGGGGTATTTCATCCGCACACGCCTGGAACGGTTCAATCTGGCGTACTATTTCGGGGAAGAGGCGACAGAGCTCTTCGAACTTCTGTCTGAACAGATCACGATAGCCCTGAGACACGAGTGCATCCGGCACAACCTCCCGTGCATCACTTGTGAAGAGCGCGGCGAGCAAATCACACTGGACTTCATTCGGAGGCTTCCGGCGCTGAGAATTACGCTTGCCACTGATGTTCGCGCCGCCTATGAGGGTGACCCGGCCGCAAAAAGCTATGATGAGGTGATCTTCAGCTATCCCGGCCTGTTTGCGGTCACAATTCATCGGGCTGCCCACGAGCTGTGGGAACTGGAAGTGCCGTATATCCCAAGGGTGATGAGTGAATACGCTCACTGCAAGACCGGTATCGATATTCATCCGGGCGCGCGCATCGGGGAGAGCTTTTTTATAGATCACGGCACAGGGGTTGTTATCGGAGAAACGACCAGGATCGGCAAGGGGGTGAGGCTTTACCAGGGAGTGACCATCGGCGCGCTCTCGCTTCCCAAAGGCGCGGGTGAACTTTTCAGGAGCCAAAAGCGGCATCCAACCATTGAAGACGACGTGATCGTCTATTCTGGCGCGACTATTCTCGGAGGGGACACAGTAATCGGGGCCCGTTCGGTTATCGGCGGAAACGTATGGTTAGTCGCATCGGTGCCGCCGGACACCAAAGTGTTCATGGAAACACCGAAACTCATTTACAAAGCGAGCCGGGACGCGAACGTCTGGCCCAACATGTATCACATTTAAGGAGAATGCTTCTTGCTCCCACCGAAAAAGGACATTCTTCCTGGATATAATCAATGCCGGAAAGGATCGCGTAAGCGGCGGTTTCGCGCTCGTAGAACCGGGCGAGCGGTTTTGCCCTTTTCACCAGGCCCGGGCCATTCGCCTGGAGCATGGGCGATTGCCTTATCAGATACTGCGTTTCCCATCGCAGAACATTCCCGAACAGAACGGCCGCTTCGTCGTCGAGGTTATGCCCCGTTGCAATGACCGTGTATCCAAGTTCACGAGCGACGCGATTCATCTCATGCCGTTTTACCATGCCGCAGACAGAACAGGGTTTTCTTCTTCCGGAAGCAGTCAGTCCGGCGATTTCCGGCAACGTTTTGCCGTAGGTTTCGGCTATGTTCAGTACATGCAGTTTTATTTGAGGGGGGATGTTTCGGGCAAATTCTTGTACATACTCGCCCGATTTATGGGAGTAATCGCAACCTGCGTCTATCCCCAGGTTCAAGTACAGCCCATCGGCCTCAAAACCCAGGTTCAGCAGGATGCGCCACAGGGACAGGCTGTCTTTGCCTCCGGATACCGGCATCATGACAGGTCTTGGAGCAGGACGGCCCAGATTACTTTGAAATCAGAAATATGCCGGTTTGCGCGAATATATTCGGGAAGATGTGAATGCGTCCCCGGTCTCCAATGTATTCACAGCGCTCGATATTGATTTCTTTTTTCCTGCAGAAATCGAAAAAATCGGAGATACTCAAAAAGTGAAGGTTCGGTGTTTGATACCACTGGTACGGCAGTGAGGCGGTGACGGGCGCCCTGCCCCTGAAAAACATCTGGAGCCTTCCCTTGATATGGGCAAAGTTGGGAAACCCGACGATTACCCTTTTTGCCACCCTCAAACAGTCCGACATCACCGGTTCGACATGGCGAACCTGTTGCAGGCTTTGATTCAGGATCACATAATCGAATGAGCCGTCGGGATACTCGGAAAGCCCCGAATCGATGTCTCCGTGCAATACGTTCAAGCCCTTGGCCACGCATGCGTATATGGCCTGTTCGTCTATCTCTATACCCTGCCCGCGGGCCCCTTTGCCCCTGATGAGCATGTAGAGCAGCTCTCCGGCGCCGCACCCCAGGTCGAGGACCGAAGAGCCCGGTTCAACCAGTTCGCCGATAATCCGGTGGTCCAGCCGGTCGTTCTCAGATGGCATATTCGGTCATAACCTCGTAGCCGTTGTAAACCTTCTTGAGGAAATGGGTAATCAGGTGGGTCTCTTCCTCGATTTCGAGCAGGAAAGCATCATGCCCATAGGTGGAGTCGATCTCGCAGTAAGTGGTCTCGACGCCGGCAAGCTTGCAGGCCCTGACGATTTCCTTTGTCTGGTAGGGCGGATAGAGCCAGTCTGATTTGAAGGCAATCACCAGGACCTTCGCTTCGACACCCCTCAATGCATCATGAAGGACGCCGCCGTCGGCGGCGTCGAAATTGTCCATTGCCTTCGTTATATAGAGATAAGAGTTCGCATCGAACCTCTTGACGAAGTTTTCGCCATGGTAGTGCAGATACCCTTCCACTTCGAAGTCGGGGCCGAACTTGAAAGGCTGGGTTTCGTCCTTGCGGTCCCTGCCGAACTTGTCGCGCATGGAGGCATCGCTCATGTAGGTGATGTGGCCGACCATCCTTGCCACCGACAACCCCCTGTCCGGAGGCGGCCCCCCATAATAGTTTCCCGACTTCCAATCAATGTCGGCCATGATCGCCTGTCTGCCGACTTCATCGAAAGCGATTTGCTGGGGCGAGTGTTTAATGGCGGTGGAGATAGGGATTGCGCTTCGCACCCGGTCCGGGTACCTCATCAGCCACGAAAGCACCTGCATTCCCCCCATCGACCCGCCGGCCACGCACAGAAGCTTCTCTATCCCGAAATGATCGATCAGCAGCTTCTGGCATTTGACCATGTCATGAATCGATATGACCGGAAAACTCAGACCGTAAGGTTTTCCGGTGGCGGGGTTGATGCTTGAGGGGCCGGTCGTTCCCTTGCAGCCCCCCAGAACATTCGAACAGATCACGAAATACTTATCGGTATCGAAACCTTTGCCGGGGCCGATCATGTCGTCCCACCATCCTGGCTTCCTTGCCCCCTGGTGAAAGCCCGCCGCGTTGGCGTCTCCTGAAAGGGCATGGGCAATGAGAACCGCGTTGGTGCGTCCGCTGTTCAGTTCACCGTAGGTTTCATAAGCAATAGTGACCGCATCGAGTGTACGGCCGCAGTCGAGCAGAAAGCCCCCAGGCGAGGAAAAGGTGATGTGCCTGGTCTCTACCATGCCTAATGTTCTTTTCGGACCCACTTGTTTTGACCCCAAAAACTTCTATTCTTTGGCATGCACATTCCCTCAGGCCGTCTTTTCAAGGGCCTGCGCCAAGTCCTTTTTGATGTCCCGGATGTCTTCCAGGCCTATCGACAACCGGATATAGTCTTCGGTGACCCCGGTGGCTTCCTGCTCTTCCCTGGTGAGCTGCTGGTGCGTGGTCGAAGCGGGATGGATGACGAGGCTTTTCGCATCGCCGATGTTGGCAAGATGCGAGAACAGCTTCACGGAATTGATGAATTTCTTTCCCGCCTCAAGGCCGCCTTTTATCCCAAAACCGATAATCGATCCATAACGTCCGTTGAGATACTTTTTGGCAAGAGGATGATTAGGATTGTCCTCCAGACCGGGATATACGACCCAGTTCACGAGCGGATGCCCTTTCAGAAATCGTGCTACTTCCAAAGCGTTGCCGGAATGTTTCTCCTGCCTCAGTGTCAATGTTTCCACGCCTTGAAGGAAAAGGAAAGCGTTGAAGGGACTCATTGCCGGCCCAATGTCACGGAGCCACTGAACTCTGGCCTTTATAATAAAAGCGACGTTCCCCAGGCCGGGGAAGTTGCCGAAAACATCCCAGAATTTCAGCCCGTGATAACTCGGGTCCGGTTCGGTAAACTCAGGAAACTTGCCGTTTCCCCAGTTGAATTTCCCCCCGTCCACAATCAGCCCGCCAATCGAAGTCCCATGGCCTCCCACATACTTTGTCGCCGAAAGGACACTGATGTCCGCGCCGTAGTCGAGCGGACGGAACAGACCCACTCCCACCGTATTGTCGACAACCAGGGGGACTCCTGCTTCATGGGCTATCTTTGCTATTTCCTCGAAGTCCGGCACATCCAGTTTGGGATTCCCGATGGTTTCGGCATAAAAAGCCCGCGTCCTGTCAGTTACCGCTTTTCTAAAACTATCGGTATCCGAAGAATTAACGAACACTACTTTCCTTCCGAGCTTGGGGAAGGTGTAGTGAAAAAGCTCGTAGGTGCCGCCGTAGAGATTGTCCGCGGAGACAATTTCATCTCCCGGCCGTGTAATATTCAGCAACGCCAGAGTTTCGGCGGCCTGCCCGCTCGCCACGGCCAGCGCGCCGCTGCCGCCCTCGATCTGCGCTATGCGCTGTTCCAGCACGTCGTTAGTCGGGTTCATGATCCGGGTGTAGATATTGCCGAATTCTCTCAACCCGAAAAGATTTGCGGCATGATCCGAGTCTTTGAACACATAGGAAGTAGTCTGGTAGATTGGGACTGCCCGTGCTCCGGTTGTCGGGTCGGGGACCTGTCCGCCGTGCAGTACTATCGTCTCCAGCCCCCATCCGCTATTTTCAGCTTCCGCCATCGATTTCTCCTTGGATTGAGATGAAAATTCACTTGGAATAGAATCCGTTTCCGCTTCTCAATATTGAATATCAAGATTCAAGCTGCCTCAATCAGCCCATCAGGCGCTCGAAGTCCATGACCGTTAAATCCCGGCGCCATCTTCCAAGAGCCAAACCTCATCGAATCTTTCTTTTTTCGTCGTGGTTATATCCACCTGAACAATTCTGGAGTTATAGACAGAAATGGTTATTGTCCCCAGTTCAATGCCGCGGACCTTTTCGGCAATGTCATTTATAATGGCGTCATTTAGTATTTCTTTGGTGCCCATGTCGAAACCTCCCTCGGGAGTAATAGGTTATGGCGAATCCCTGGAGAGTTCCGAATTGGAAACCGCTCAGATGTTGTAATCGGGCACTGAGTCCTTGCGGTTGCCTCTCTCCACCATGGTCTCCAGCGTGAATGATTCGAGCGCCTCCAGCATCTTTCCGGTAACTTCGGACCAGACGTCGCGCACGAAACAGTCGTCGGAGCGCTGACATATCAAGGGCTTTTCAGTGCATTCGACGAGGCACATCGATCCTTCCAGCACGAGCAGGATATCCTTCAGGGTGATCTCACCAGGCGGTCTGGCCAGTGTATACCCGCCCTGGGAGCCGCGGACCGAATGGACGAGCCCCGCGTTTCTCAGGAGGGGAATAAGGTTGGACAGATACTTTTCCGAGATCTCCTGCCGTGCCGCAATCTCCCTCAGGGTTACCGGATCTTCGCCTTCATGTTGAGCAAGGTCGAACATAAAGCGAACACCATAGCGGCCTTTAGTAGACAGTCTCATTGGGGTCTCCATATAATCAACAATTCCCATTTCTTTTGTTGATTATCTTTCCCGAAACTATTCTCCTTGTCAAGTGTTTATTTCAGGGTAAATTCCGAAAATCCATATTTTGCAGTCTTTGTAACGCCAAATCGGCAGAAAGGAGGCAATGAAAATGGCTAGTGTAAAATATGAGACTCGGGACAGGGTGGGATACATTACTTTGAACAGGCCGGAGGCCTTGAACGCACTGGACGATGAGACCAACTCAGAGCTTTGGGAAATATGGCAGAGTTTCTCGATGGACGATTCGCTCGATGTGGCGATTCTGACGGGCGAAGGCAAAGCATTCTGCTCAGGCGCCGACCTCAAGACTTTTATCCCAAAATGGGAGAAGGCAAGCATGCTTGACTTGCGCAGAAACGTCGCTACCGGGATAGGAGGCGGGATTACGCGCGGACAGCACAGGATGACCAAGCCTGTTATTGCCGCCGTAAACGGTCATGCCATAGGGGGCGGGTTTGAGCTGGCGCTTGCCTGCGATATTCGCATTGCATCGGAAAAAGCGAAGTTTGGAGTTTTCGAGGTGCGCTATGGTCTGCACCAAGGGGACGGGGGCATCGTCAGGCTTGTTGCCATTGCCGGGATGGCAACCGCTTTGGAGCTGACTCTTACGGGCCGCGAGGTTTCGGCCGAGGAAGCGCTACGACTCGGCCTTGTCTCGTGCGTGGTTGTCCACGACCAACTGAAAGCGACCGCGGAACGTTATGCAGCGATAATTTTAAGGAACAGCCGCCGCGCCGTCCAGTCCGCCAAGGAAACGATTTTAGACGTGGTGGGAAGGACGATGGACGACGCCCTGCGCATCGAGACTCTGAATGCCTACTCTTGCCTGGGAGATTTCACCGACGCGAGGAAGCGGCTGGCCCAATTCCAATCTAAGGAGAAATAGGATCGGGAAAAGGAGGCGAAAAATAAAAGGACGCGCACGGGACCAACAAGCACGAGTAACCTTTGAATCCGTGAGGGCGTGCCGGACTCCTTGAGATCACACGAATGCCTTTGAGCGGAAATACCCGGCCATGTTTTCTTCCCCAAATTCTAATCCCAAACATACGGCTCAACGAATATCCACATTTTACCGCCGCAGACGTCTCCATCCTTAGTCCCGAGATCGTCCGTCAGATCGACCTCCAACAGTTTCGGCTCCCTGTGAATTAAAACCGACTGGTAAGCCGCCGTCCGAACCTGGTTTTCACCGCATCCGCCGCCGATAGACCCAAATGTTGCGCCGTCGATGCATACGATCATCTTGGCGCCGATCTTACGCGGCGTCGAACCTGCAGTCCTGACGATGGTTGCGAGACAGACGGGGATTCGCTCCTTTTGAAAATCAGCAAGCTTGCTGAAAATATTCTTATCCGTCACCGGGCTCCCCCATGGACTTGCTTATCCTCATCGCCTGTTGCGGACCTCTTCTGCGGACGCATACGAGTTCGGCCGCAATCGACAGGGCGATCTCTTCGGGCGATTCTGCGCCGATCGGGATACCGATCGGCGTAAAGACATTTGCCAGTTTTTCTTTGGCGATACCTTGATTGCCGAGTGCTTCAAGCACAAAGCGCACACGACGTCGGCTGCCAATCAGGCCAACGTATCCTGTTTCATGTTTGAGAACTTCACCCAAGCAGTCAGTGTCGTGCTCATGGCCTCGCGTAATCACCACAACGTAGGTAGTGGGGCCATATGAAATCCTGCGCAGTGCGGGCACGAATTCTTCGGCAATAACAGCACAAGTCGGAAATCTTGCCTTGTTTGCGTAATCGTCCCGATCGTCGATAACCAGCACGAAAAATCCCATATCCCCAGCGTAACGGGCGAGAGGCACTGCAATGTGTCCCGCACCGCAGATCACAACCTGAAATTCCCTTGCCGGAAAATCGAAGAACACCAGGTACCCCGGGGCAACTTCTTCAGTCACTTTCCTGCGCACGTCAAAATAGCGCAGCGCCGCCTGCGTGATGAGCCCATCAATCTCGTCCATGCCGGCCGTAAATTCATGAAACCCGTCGGCCCGCACGATTACCTTCGCCCCCGGAGCGACACGCGCGGAAGGCGATTTCAACACGGTTACAAGGCAGAACGGTTCGTCATCGGACAGAAGTTGATTGATTCGATTCAGTATTTCCAAACCGCTTCTCGCTTCCTATTCCCAGCTTGCCAAACGGGTTTAAATTCACAGTCATCCATTTGATCGCACCGCACGTCTTCTGAGCCTCGGCGCCCATAGTTAACCAAATTCTATGGCAAGGTTAACGTAATGCGCTTTTTATCACACGATTTCGGAAAGAAAAGGAAAATTTCCCCGTTTCATCTGCGGGGAGATGGCTTTGCATTTGCCCGGATCTCTCTGACTTATGCGCTCCGGTAACGGAGGTGTGTGCTCAATTTGCGCAAAATCGAGAGCGCTTGCATGTTCAATTGGGAAATCGTATGATTTTACGGGCTTCAGGGCCGCAACGCGAGTCTTTCAAGCAAAAGTCCGATTCCAACCGGCACTTTGGGTGCAGATCGCAAAAGCTGGTGGATTATTCAGGATGAAGGGGGGCACTCCAGAATGAGCCTGCAGGACCGGATAAGCAAAATCGCCACCCGACAGGAAGCCTTAGAGGTATTGCGCGACTGCGCCCAAACGGTCCCGTCCGGCCTCAAGTTCAAGGTCGACCGTTTCAAGCCGGAGGACGCCTGGGGCGTGGTCCAGTGCTGTTATTCGATCTACGGCAGCGGATACCCTGTCGACACCTACTATATTCCGATGCAGCTTATCGAGCAGACCCGCAACGGCAATATTCACGGCGTGGTGGCGCGTACGGACGGCGGCGATGTAATCGGATTCGGCGCGCTCTTCCGCAGCACATCCCCCAATTGCAAGGTTTACGAGGGTGGGCAGTATATCGTCCGCAAAGAATACAGGAACAGCAACGCCGCCTTCGAAATCGACCAGATCATTCAGCACAGGCTTCCGGGCGAAGTTGGGCTGGATGCATTGTACGGAGAAGTCGTGTGCAGCCACAAGATCGTCCAGAAGATGGGAGTGCGGGACGGTGCCATCGAAACTGGAATAGAACTGGACCTTATGCCCGCAGAGGCTTACGAAACGGAGACCGGCCAAGCCGGCAGAGTGGCGGCTTTGCTTATGTTCAGGGTACTCAAGGACAGGCCGCACGAGATCTTTCTACCGGAATTCTACATGGAGATCGTTGGCGGATGCGTGCATGACCTGGGGCTTTCCAGGTCTTTTAAAGGCGTGGGGAAAGGGTACAAAGGCGGCGGTGAAACCCGTTTTGCGCAGCAGTATTTTGAAGAGGCGGCGGTCGCCAGGCTGACCCTCACCGACACAGGCATGGATTTCGACCTGATCTTCGGCGATTTCGAATCGACAGCCTCCCGAAAGGGCTGCAAGGTCCGGCAAGTATTTCTCAATATCGGCGATCCGGCCACAGGTGACGCATTCCTGACGCTCCTTTCGAACGGGTACTTTTTTGGGGGATACCTTCCGCTTTGGTTCGAAACAGACGGTATGCTTCTGCAAAAACTGACCGGCCCTCCAGACCTGGAATCGATCCATCTTTATTCCGACCGGGCAAAAGCGCTGCTGGAATTCACGCTCAAAGACCGCGAACGGGCGTTGGGATAATCCATAATCGAAATGCAAATCACTGCTGCCGCCGGGCTACAGGCTACAAACCCGGCTGGACATACCAATGCGTGACGGTTGATCGGCGGAAGGCCGCCCGCCGATAGAGAGGGGGAGCAGTGGAGAGACATCCGCACATCAGCGAGTATAGCCGGAAATTGACGGATCCTGCCACGGGGGTGGAAACGATCCGGAGCGGCGCAACCATCGTTCCGGGCGCCGGTGCCGCGGAACCCCCGGCGCTGTTGCACGCCATTGCCCGAAGGGTCAGAGAGGGCGACCTCAAAAATCTCAAGGTTTACTCGTTTCTGCCCATGAAACACGCCATGCGCTCGGTTCTCGCAGCGGACCTGGCCGATGTCATTGAGTCCTACACGTGGTTTGTGGGAGGAGGGGACCGGTCTCGCGTTCGTGTCGGTCTAAGCTATTTTATCCCCAACTATTTTCATCAGATTCCGATGCTCTGCCGTGAACACATGGACATAGACGTGACGGTTACCACCGTTTCTCCCATGGACAAGGCGGGCTATTTCAGTTTCGGCACATCCAACGATTTCATATCCACGGCCGCCAGGTGCGCCAAGCGGCTGATCGTCGAGGTCAATGAAAACATGCCGCGCGTGTTCGGCGCATCGCTGCTCCATGTCTCGGAAGTCGATGCCATTGTGGAAAACCATGCGCCCCTGCTCCAAGTGATCTCACCCCCTCCGGCGCCCGAGGACGCAGGCATCTGCGCCAGGGTTGCCGAAATGATCCCCGACGGCGCCACCATCCAGCTTGGATACGGCGGCATTCCCAACCAAGTTGCGGCACTGCTCTCCAGCCATAAGGACCTGGGAATCCATACGGAGCTTTTCAGCACCGGCATGGTGGAGCTGATAGAAAACGGCGTCGCAACAGGCAGGCGCAAGACCCTTCACCCTCTCAAAAATGTTTTCACAACAGCTTTGGGCGACAAGAAGACGTATCAATTCATGCACGATAACCCCAGCATGGAAAGTTATCCCGTATCCTATGTCAATGACCCGGCGGTTATCGCCCAAAATGACAGAATGATCTCAGTCAATACTATTCTGGAAGTGGACCTCACGGGTCAATGCAACGCGGAATCCATGGAAGGATACCAGTTCAGCGGCACAGGCGGGCAGCTTGACTTCGTGCGCGGCGCCGCCCTTTCTCGTGAAGGCAAGTCTATCCTCGCTTTTCACGCAACCGCAAGGAAAGGACGCGTTTCACGCATAGTCCCGCGCCTGAGCGCCGGGACGGTGACCAGCACACCCCGGGCGGATACCCAATACCTGGTGACGGAATACGGCGCCGTCAATCTCAAGGGGAAATCCACACGAGACCGGGCGCTGGACATCATCAGCCTCGCCCATCCCCAGTTCAGGGACGAGCTTCTGAAAGAAGCGGAGGAAATGTATCTGCTTTAGTATATTTTCAATTCCGGTTTAACTAATCTTCCATGCCCATGAGCTTTTTGGCCATCTTCTTCTTGGATTCAAAGTCGGTGAGATAAGAAATCATTACGCGCTGAGACTGGGGTGCTCCGGCCCCATGCCAGGTGCCGGGGCCGTGAAGGCCGGCGGTCCAGTGCTGAAGGAACTTGGCGACTTTTAATCTCTTCTCGGCGGGCGCCGCGCTCTGGAAAAGTTTTGCGAGCACCGGCCCGACCTCGGGATCTTCCAAATCTTTCAGCCTGGGCATGGTCACGACCAAACCGCCGCCGATATCGCCCGCCAGCTTCATGATCTCCCAGAAACCATGGGCGATGTTGAGCTTGGCCGCGTTGCCGAACAGGTCGTCGGGAAGGAAAACGCCGGAACCCTTTGGCTCCTCTCTGCCCCTGACGGCAGCGGCGATCGCGCATGCATGCGAAGTCTCGCTAAGGCGCACCATCTCGATCAGCTTGTCCTGGATGTGGGGCATCTTGTCCACGCCATTGTATTCGGCCGCCAGGAGCGTGGCGCCGATTATGAGATCGGCGAATCCCACCTTGCATGCCCCTCCGCAGTTCATTCGGTGCGTCTTGGCGAACCTTGTGATAAGCTTTCCGCAGTACCTGGTTTCGCCGCAAAGGAAAACCCTGTTCCAGGGAATGAAGACGTTGTCGAAAACCATAGTGGATGTCTCGCGCTGGCCGAACGTCGGGTTTCCCAGCTCCGATGAGCTTTCGGCCATCTCCCTTTCGGCCGAGTATGCATTGTACTGACAGATGTAGGTCAGGCCCGGAGACCCGTTCGGCACCGCAAATGCGATCGCGAAGTCCTCTTCGCCCTCCCTGAGAGCGCCACCGGGAAGCACCAATGTTTCGTGAGATCCTATCGCCCCGCTCTGGCTGACCTTCGCGCCCCTGACCACGATTCCGTCGGAACGTCTCTCACTGATGTGTATGTACACGTCAGGTTCATCCTGCTGGGACGGGCGCTTTTTTCGGTCTCCCTTGGCGTCGGTTATCGCCCCGGAAACAGCGAGGTCCCTTGCCTGAATACCGGCGAGCCATCTGTTGAAACGCTCGTTGTAGTTCGTACCGAGTTCCCGGTCCATTTCCCAGGTGGTGGAGGCGAGGCCGTTTATCGCATCGCATCCGACGCAGCGGTAATTGCAGGTGCCGACAGTCCGGCTGGTTAGCAGGGCCATTTCCTGGCGCATGTCCAGGTCGTGAATGTCTCGGCAGACATTAACGTTCCGGTTTATCGGCTCTCCTGTCAGGTGAGAGGCGGCAACCATGACGCGTTGATGTTGAGGATCGCTTGCCAGGTCGTAGATGGCAGCGTTGGCCATGACCATAGATCTCGTGACCGGATGGTCCAGCAGGTTCGAAATCCATTTCCCGCCCACATAAACTTTGGGGGTCAGCTCCTTGACACTCTCCAGGTACTCCTGTGAAGTCTTAAGCGACATAAGGAAATCCTTTCGTTGGGGGTGGACGAAATTTCCTCGTATGGATCAAATAGTACAGGATTTGAAGACCTGAAGAAAGAGCAGACTTGTGTTGGCGTCAATTTGAGCAAGTCCATTGCCTTGAACTTTCCGTTCTGCCCCCATCGACACGATAAGTGCTGAAATAACCGACTACTTTTAGCTGAATGCGGATTCGGGGGCCATCGCCGGCTTGAGCCTGAAGTCCTGCCGAATTGCATCGATTTTCAGTGACTCGCTATAACTGTTCACTCACCTTTTTTTCAGTGTTGTGGTTTTCATTATCGATGACGATCTACTTAGAGGCGCAGAATATGATCATTCGCATGCGATGAGCGCAGTCTAAACAGCACCGATCGATCGAGATGCAAGACACTGTGAGAAGAGAATGAAAAAGAGAATACTTTTCGTGGATGATGAAAGCAGGATACTCGATGGTTTGCAAAGGATGCTTCGAAGCATGCGTTCCGAATGGGAAATGGAGTTTGCCGTAAGCGGGCAGGAAGCCCTTGAGATTTTGCAAGTGAGGCCCTTCGATATTCTGGTGACGGATATGCGAATGCCCGGGATGGATGGGTGCCAGCTCTTGAACTGCGTGAGAAATCTCTATCCTGAGGTCGTTCGCATTGTTTTATCAGGGCATTCGGACAAGGATATGATCCTCAACTCGGTGGGTCTGACTCACCAGTTTCTCAGCAAACCCTGTGACGGTGAGGCGCTGAAAGCTACCGTAGCCCGCGCGTGCGCGATGCGTACGCTATTGAAAGATGAATCTCTCATAAACATCATTTCCAAAATAGAGTCTTTGCCCAGCCTGCCCTCGCTTTATCAAGAGGTGGTTGAAGAAGTGAACTCTGTCGATGGGTCGCTTGAAAGAGTTGGCGAAATCATCTCGAAAGATGTCGGCATGTCCGCGAAGCTCCTCCAACTGGTAAACTCTTCTTTTTTCGGGCTTTCGAGGAGCAAGGTCTCCAGCATAATGAGAGCTGTCACCCTGCTTGGGATAGAAACCATCAAGACGCTTATTCTCTCCGTAAAAATCTTTTCGCAGTTCGACCGGCCCGGTTTACCCTCCATTTCAGGCCTATGGGACCACAGCATCGCAACGGCCATGATTGCCAGGAGAATAGCCGCACAAGAGAATCTCGAGCTAAACAGGATCGAGGAGGCCCTCATGGCGGGTCTGCTTCACGATATCGGGAAACTGATCCTAATGGATAAACTCCCCGAGAAATGCCATGAGGTCTCTGATATCTTAAATTCCGGGGATCAGGTCTGGGAAGCTGAGCAAAAGGTTTTGGGAACCACGCATGCTGAGGTTGGGGCTTATTTGATGGGCATATGGGGACTATCCGAGTCCCTGGTGGAAGCAATTGCATTTCACCATTGTCCAAGCAAGTGCTCCAACAGTTCTTATAGCATTCTGAGCGTCACTCACCTCGCAAATTCAGCCGAGCACTGCGAGAACGGCGAGAAGGAGACAAGGAGACTGGACATGGGCTATCTGGAAAAATTGGGTATTGCCGACAGGATTAGTACCGGCGGCTTAACATGTCCTGCCTCCATTTAGAATCAACGCTGAGGATTTCCGAATCGAGGAAAAGTCATGCCCTATGGAGTACTTCTGGTAGATGACGAGCAGTCGGTGACAGAGGCGCTCAAGCGCGTTCTCCACAAACAATCCTACCAAGTGTTTTGTGCCCGCTCGGCGAGAGAGGGTCTGGATATTCTTTCGCATGAAAAAATCGATGTCGTTGTTTCCGATGAAATGATGCCGGGCTTGTCGGGTTCTGAATTTCTAGGTATTGTTTGCTCGAAGTATCCGGAGACAATAAGAATCATCCTGACCGGGCGCCCTAATCTGGATTCAGCCTTACGCGCCATAAACGAGGGCCATATCTACAGATTTCTGATAAAACCCTGCCGCGGACTGGAACTCAGCGTTACCATCAAACAGGCCATCCTGGAAAAGGAGCTTTCCAGGCAAAGTCAGAATCTTTTGGCAACCGTCAGACACCAAAGTTCGATTCTCGAAGATCTGGAGAGAAAAAACCCCGGCATCACCAAGGTTGAGAGGGATTCGAGCGGGGCCATACGTATTCCGGATGAGGAATACGACCTGAATACACTGATCGAGGAAATAAGAAAGGAAGTGGACAGGACCAGGTCGTTTCTCGGGTATACCGGTGAACCCGGCGAGGAATCGTCTTCCTGAGAATGCTCTTCGCTTCACTACTCATGCCTCAGATGCTTCCGATCCTTCAGATTGACATGGACATGCCCAAATTGTATCCTCGCAGTCAAACGGGTATTACCGCCTGAACACACGAATACTGATCAAAGTGGAGGAGTATTGCTTCCATGCGACCTCTTCCTGCTTCATTTAAAAAGGGTTCCCGAACCGGTTTCGGCGTGGCCTTCCTTCATCCGGAAAGGTTTTAAAAGTGCAAGAGCGCGGACAGGATAAGGCCGCTTGTCATCCGATTGTCGGGGGGTTCTTTTCGGAGTCTCCGCAGGGAGGTTCAAGTCATGCCCTGGAACATGATTACCGATCCTTTAAACAATCTCGGCTTCTCAGCATTGATCGCCTCCATACCTATCTTTTATCTTTTTTGGGCGCTGGCGATAAAACGGATGAAAGGGCACTCGGCGTCTCTTAGCGCTACGGCTATTGCCTTGCTGGTCGCAGTTGTGGGGTATGGAATGCCCGCCAAACCGGCCCTGCTGGCAACATTCAACGGCGTGCTTTTTGGCCTGTGGCCCGTGTGTTGGATTGTGGTAACCGCAGTCTACATCTACAACCTTTCGGTTAAGACCGGCCAGTTTGAAGTGATCAAGAATTCCCTCGCATCGATCTCTGATGACCGGCGTGTGCAGGCTTTACTGATCGCTTTTTCATTTGGCGCTTTCCTCGAGGGCGCCGCCGGTTTCGGGACCCCGGTGGCGATTTCGGCCGCCATGCTCTCCGGCCTGGGCTTTGCCCCGCTTTATGCCGCAGGGGTCTGCCTCATTGCAAACACGGCGCCGGTCGCCTTCGGCGCCATCGGTATCCCGATCATCGTGGCGGGTCAGGTATCGGGTGTGGATACGCAGGCCATCAGCGAGCTTGTCGGCCGGACACTCCCATTCCTGAGCGTGATTATTCCGATTTACCTTGTAATTCTAATGGCCGGTTGGAAGCGGGGGCTGGAGGTCTGGCCCGTCGCGTTCGTTTCCGGCGCTTCCTTTGCCATCACACAGTTTCTTTCCTCCAACTTTCTGGGCCCGATGCTTCCCGACATTCTCGCCTCGATTGCCTCGATGGTTTGCACGGTGTTCTTTCTTCAGTTCTGGCGACCTAAGGAAAGCTGGCGGTTTGAGCATGAGGCAGCCTCGCAGGGCAGGGATCAACTCAGGTTTACGGGCGGCCAGGTCTTCAGGGCCTGGGCCCCGTTCATCCTCCTTTCGATATTCGTTGCTGCCTGGGGCGTGAAACCAATCAAGGAATTTCTCGATCACTATACGCTGTTCAAATTTCAAATCCCGGGACTGCACAACATGATCATTCGGGGCGACAAACCCGTTGCGGCCATATATTCATTTAACTTCCTCAGCGCAGCCGGCACGGCCATCCTTCTGGCAGGCCTATTGTCGATACTTGTAATGGGATCATCGCTGCGCATCGCCGGAGAAGTCGCCGCTCAGACCCTCAAGAGCCTGCGTTGGCCGATCCTTACCATTTCCGCCATTCTCGGATTCGCGTATATAATGAATTATTCGGGGATGGCCACCACTCTTGGCCTCGCTTTTGCCTCAACGGGCCGGCTCTTCCCGTTCTTCGCCCCCCTGCTCGGCTGGCTGGGTGTCTTCATGACCGGTTCCGACACCTCCACGAACGCTCTTTTCGGAAAGCTCCAGGAGGTAACTGCCTCCAAGATCGGTATCGACCCGGTAATAACCGTGTCGGCCAACACCTGTGGCGGAGTCTGCGGCAAAATGATCTCCCCCCAATCCATAGCGGTGGCAACCGCCGCTACCGGTCTGGTCGGAAGCGAGGGCCATCTGTTCCGCTTCACTCTCAAGCATTCGATTATCCTGGCGCTGGTTCTTTCAGTATTCACAACCTTACAGGCCTATGTCATCACCTGGATCGTGCCGCACTATGAAAAGACGGCCGTGGCTGCCCCTGGCGCAGCGCCGAGCGCTTCAGCCACCTTCGACCCATCCGTCGGAGGAACGTACCTGGCTATTGTGGCGGCGGTCGTCCTGGCAATCAGCGTTTTGTCCAGGTTTTTTGGAAAGGAAAAGGTCGGTTTTTAGATTCAAAACCACGGCCTCGGTCGCCGTCAAACCCGGACGACGAAATTTTCTTTTCGTGGCGCCGCTTTCGGATGCCCGCCTTCCGGGTATCCCAAGATGCAGGAACCCACTCCTATGTAATCACCGGTGACACCCCATTTTCTCAATAGGGCCTTGCCTTCCTCGGTTTCAAACATCTGTTTCGCGCGATGGACCCAACAGGACCCGACGCCCAGGGACGCGGCCGCATTAAACATATTGCCAAGGGCGAGGCTGGCATCCTCAATCGGCGTGATTTTGCTCTTGTCCGCGAAAACAAGAACAACTGTCGGCGCCCCGTAATAGGGGTCCATGTCCTTTCCCAGAACAGCCGCATTCATAGCCGAAAGCTTCTTCAACAATTCTTTGTCCTGGACAACGACAAAAAAAGCCGCCTGCTGGTTTGCGCCGCTGGGGGCGTACATTCCAGCTTCGAGAATAGCCTTCAACTCTTCTTCCCTTATCTGTTCGGGCTTGAATTTACGTATGCTTCTCCTTTGAAGAAGCGTCTTAATGGTTTCGTTCATATGGTTTCATCCTCTATTTTGGTGGGCAGCGCTTCGAGGCTGCCCACCCTACAGATGGGTATGGATTTGAACGCAAAGCGGTGCTGAGTTCCGGATTTCACCCGATTCCGTACTGTTCCCTGACCAGTTGGAGCAGACCCGCCTCCTCCAGGTTTTTGAGCGGGGCCAGGAACGTGACCTGAACGACACCGGGCAGACGGCCGATTTCAATTGCGCCGGTTATCGTCGCACGGTTTCGGACTTCCGGCACACTCATTCCCAAAAGCGTTGCCGCCCGATTCAGACCGTTTTCCGTAGCTGCGTTCAAATCGGCGCCGGTTCCTATGACGGAAATGGGTCCGGATTCCTCAATCTGTTTTACACCCCACTGCTTCGCCAAAGCATGAGCGTTTTCTTTTTCAGTGGCGTCGAAAGGCCGAGCCAGGAAAGGCAGGTCTTCAAGCACAGGGAAAAGCACCGGCCCCTGAAGCGTCCGATTTTTTAACACGTTGACCTGCAAGGTCACCGTACCGGCCACATCCATGGTATGGCCGGCGATCTCGCCATCTCCCTGAAGCGCATGCATGTCGCCCATGTATACGCCGGCCCCCGGCACTTTTACAGGGGCCGCAATGATCGCTCCGGGCCGAACAGCATCTATGTCCATGTGTCCGTCCGTGCGCAATTCCAACTGCTCGGCTGAAATCGCATACTCATGGGGCGCGCCGATAAGGAAGCAACCAAAATCGCCGGCGTTATGGGAATCAGGCATTTTCACGGCAGGGGTTGTTCCGAGCTGCCCCAGAAAAGGCCTCATCCTGGCCACCGTACCCACCAGGTCGTGGGGAGCAAAGAGCAGAATAGAGTGCTGTTTGCTGCATTCCGGGAGGCAGGCGAAATGCCTGGAATCGCGGGCCACCCGCTCCGCTTCATCTTTGCCCAGGGTTATACCGAGAGTTCGGGCCTCGTCAAAAACAACCGTGTATCCGTTCACGAATTGAAACGGAGTAATCGGGTTGCCGCATTTGACGCATCTTACCGACTCCTGTCCAATCCCCTCGATTTTCGTCTCAGGGTACATGGTGTCGCAAGTGGGACAGCGCTTTGCCACATACGGGTCACCTAAAAAGAACCCGTCCACCATTCGATCGTGCCCGGATGCGGTTGCCGTCGAGGTGACTTTCACCTCTTTAATCCGGATGATAAGAGCATCCCCCGGTTCCGCATTTTCCACAAAGACCGGCTGTGTCACTTCGTGGCCGCCTCTCAGGCTGGGGGCGATCATAGGCCCCCAGCACCCCGGCGCCGTAAAGGCTTTGATGACCCCGCCATCTTTGACCGGGCCCAGCATAGGCAGGTCCGGGTCCAAAATCCCATTGGTGAATGTGGAGACATTAACTTCCTCAAATACTTTGTTTATTACCGCCATTTTTGTCTCCTCCCATCAGGTGTTTGGAAAAACATCGCTTTGAACTTTACCAGCACCAAAACATTTCCGAATCGCTTTAGCTTCATTTTGTTCGTTCGAAGCGGCCTCCTTTTTAAGAGAAACTCCACCGTGCATGACAATTGCGGGAAATGAAAGGTTTTGATTTACCTTGAATGAAGTATCTTGCCTTCAGAGGTTTGGGGAACTTTCCTCGAACGGGATATTTTTTTGGGCTCCTGCGCCTGTGCTTCAGCGGGACCGTTTCCTTGTTTTCGCGTCCCCTGGAGATTGGCGGTCTTTTGAGGCCTGGTTCTTTCCCTGGCCTTGCCTGCACGGCCCAGCGCCCGATTTTTCCTTCGATCGTTGGTTATCTCGCTACTGTAGGGGGATTCTCTTCCTTTGACATCGTACGATGATACGGCGAAAAAATAGGTTTTCCCCTCTTCCAGGTTATCTATAACCGCTTTTACCGCAAGCCTCCCTTCCACCCGGATTGTTTGCGTATACTTCCCCGGCTCGGTGCCGTAATGAACCTTATAGCCCATGACCTCACTGCCTGGTGACGGGTCCCAGGCCAGCCGGACTGAAGCGGCTTCCGCATGAACCGCCAGGATAAGGAACAGAAAAGACGCGGCCGAGAGTCTCAATATCAATTTCGCACCCCCCTTTTCCGGTTCCGAAACCTGGGTGCAATATTTATCTATGGTAGTCTTGTGAATCGATATCGGTTATGAGCCGTTTTGCCGAGTTCCGGCCGGAGCATAAATCTTCAATGAGGACTAATCGAGTTTCAATCAATTTAGATCGGGCTTGACCGGAACCAGCCGGCTATTTATCTCCCCATGCCTTCTTTATGGCGTCGTCGACTTTTTTGTCCCGAGCCTCCTTCTGCTTCCTTTCCATCTCTGTTTGCGATCCTTCCAGTTTTATTTCCTTATCCGCGCCGGAAGCCGCCGCCGCTGCGTTCATCGGTAATGACATAAAATCGAGCGGGTTGGATCTGCCGCCATCCAAGGAGCCGATGTCCCCCGCCAGAGCAGGGCAACTCAGGAAGATTGGGAATACTGCAAAAACGATCAATTTCTTCATTTGAACCCTCCCGATTCAGTACTTGACTGGTTTGACCGGCCAGTTGAGCAGACTTCGGAAAAGACCGCAGGCCGAGGAAAACCCGCTCGCCAATCTTAACAGGGAATAATATTTTACCACTAATGGGCTCGATCCTCAACTAACGCTTTCTCTATCCACCATCAAAAAAAGCGTGCAAGCACCTCAGATGACAGGGGGAGGACGGTCGTCTGCGTCTTGTTAGGGATCGCCACGGCGGTTTTGATCGACAAGCTTCCGGGTTTGATCCGGCAACTTTCCCTTGCGCGCGGCTTGATTATGGCAATGGGGAGCGAGTTGTATTATGAATCAAAGGATATCCATACGCAGTGTTTCAACTCGGTCCTCAAGAATATATCGACCGGCATCCGCCGTACGCGGCGTGCTCAGCCGTTCTGAGAGTGTGGTAGGACTTCCGAAGCCTTTTCGGCCAGAGCCTGACGCACTCGCACCATGACTTCGTCCCAGTTCCCCATCTTTTTTTGCGCGAAAAGGCGGAGCGTACCGGGATACCACGGACTGTCGTCGCGTTCGGTGAGCCAGCGCCAACAGCTATTGAAGCGGTTGAGGAGCCAGAACGGCTTGCCCAAGGCCCCGGCCAGATGAACGACGGCCGTGTCGACGCCGATGACAAGATCCAGATTCATGATAAGGGCCGCCGTATCGGCAAAATCGTTGCAATGGGACATCCAATCTATCACCTGAAAAGACTCGGGCGCCCGCGCTCCAACTTTTTGAAGGGAGAAAAACCGCGCTTTCCTCACTCCCAGCAAGGGGGTGAAGTTCTCCGGCGCCAGCGATCTGTGCCGGTCCGTGGCGATAAGATCGGGCGATCTCGAGCGCGAACTCCCCGCCCAGACAAGTCCGACTCTCAAAGCACCGCCCGGCAGGGCCGCCATACGGTCCCTCCACCTGTTAACATCGGCCGGGTCGGGACTCAGATAAGGAATCCCGGCCGGTATCGTCTCCACCGTGGTGCGCAAAGCAAAGGGCAGGCTCATCATCGGACAGTGAAGATCAAAGTCCGGGAGGGAATCGCCATCGGCCACCACTCTTTCGACGCCATCCAGAGATTGAATCAGCCGGACCAGTGGCCGTTGAACCCTCATTATCACATGGAAGCCACACTCCCTGAGCATGGGCGCATAACGGCAAAACTGCAAAGTGTCTCCGAAACCCTGCTCGGCGTGAACCAGAAGCACGCGTCCCCGGCCGGGTTCGCCTTCCCACTCCGGTTTCTGAAAAGCCTGGAAAGCATGGCTGAGCTGGCGCGATTTCCACCGCCACTTATACTCCCGCCATCCTTCGTCAAAGCGCCCCAAACCAAGCATGGCCATCGCCAGATTGAGATGAAACTCAGCATCGCCGGGTTTCAGGCGCAGTGCGTGCTCATAGGCCACGACGGCTTCACCAAGACGCCTTGCGTCCTTCAAGGAATTACCAAGATTGTTGAGAGCTTCAGGATAATCCCGGCGCAAGGTCAAAGCCTTTTGGCAGCAGGAAATCGCCTCGTCCAGATCACCTTTCAAACGCAGAACCATGCCCAAATTACAAAGGGCTTCCGGAAAATCGGACCGAACAGCCAGGGCGGCCTTCTGTAAAGTTTCGGCGCCATCCAGATCGTTTTGAAGAAACCGGACCACCCCCAGATTATTCATGACCGCACAGTTGTCCGGCTTGAGGCGCAAAACCCGTTCATAACAAGCGGACGCCTCGCCCAGACAGCCGATGTTCTTAAGCATATTTCCAAGATCGTTAAAAACTTCATCGTCTTGCGGATTAATCTTCACCGATTTGTGAAAAGCCTCCAGAGCGCCCGCCAAATCGCCCGTCTCCGCCAAAGCCCTGGCGATACCGTGGTAAGCCTTGGCATGATCCGGTTTAAGGGCGAGGACGCGCCGCATTACAGTCAGGCCCCGGACATATTTCTTTCGGGTCACCAGGATGGCCCCGTAGGCGTAGGCGATATCAACCGAATCGGACGCAAGCAGCGAGGCCTTTTCCAGCAAGGCTTCGGCTTCTTCCTCATGCCCCAGATGAAGCTCGATGAGCCCCTGCGAATAAAGAGCACGGGGATCTGCCGGATTCTTACGCAAAAGATCGGCACAAGTCCTCTGAATTTCCTCAAGTAGCTTTTTCAAACCATCCTGCGTCTCATTCACGGACAAGCCCTTGTCGAAAGATTGCCGCAACTTCACTCTTCAGCCCTGCCGAACCACATTTCGGCAGAGAAAAATACCCGGACCTCTTTGCTTGCAAGTCATCGCTTTCGATACCGATGACTTGATCGTCACTCCCGGCGAACAGCTTGATGAAATTTACAAAAAATTTACGTTTTACGGATGGTTGCATTTGCTTGAAAAAGCAAACGTCCGGGCGACAACATCTTCTCAGTGCCATGAGACTCCGTCATCAACCGCCCGGACACACGATCGTCTTCCGCCTTATACGCATGGCCATGCTTGAAGGCTGTCGCCTTGCCAATCCTTCGGTTGGAAAAATCAGTTTTACACGAGCACTTACGGAAACACGCCAGTTGTTGAAGTTCTTGCCGGCTGCTGCTAAAGTCAGTCTCCGGGCTTCCATCCGGGCAACCTATGCGCAATGCTGCGCACATCGAGTGAAGAGCAAACCGAATCGCCGATATCCAGGAGATCGGCAGGAATATAGGAGAAAGAGCCGCGGTCCGGAGAAGCGTCGATCATCCGGACGTAAGTACAAAGCAGCATCCCCGCTGCCCCAGCCCGAGACCCGCAAGGATGCGAAAGGACTGATATTTCTCTTAAGTTGGCGGCATTATGTCCGACCCCAATGAAATAACTGGAGCGACCCCAATGCGGCATTTGAACTCGGATGCATTGCGCCCGACCGGTGCATTATTCCGGATGACGGGAAGCGGTTTATGTTAAGAAGCAAAAAGCAAATCCCGGCGATTTATCTTTTTCTGACGATCATAACCCTCATAGCATTCCGGCAGCTCAATCAGTGCGATTTCATCAACTTGGACGATCCTTTGTATGTGACTGAAAACGTTCATATTCAGAATGGTATTACGATGGAGGCAATTAAATGGGCCTTCACGACCACCTATGCCAATTTTTGGCATCCTTTGACGATGATATCCCACATGCTCGATGTCCAACTCTACGGGTTGAACCCCCATGGACATCACCTGACCAGTCTTTTATTCCATATCGCAAATACGCTGCTGCTGTTTTTCGTCTTCAACCGCATGACGAAAGAGCAATGGAAGAGCGCCTTTGTAGCGGCTTTGTTTGCCGTCCATCCCGTACACGTGGAATCCGTCGCCTGGGTGGCCGAACGTAAAGACGTCCTTTCCACTTTCTTCTGGATGCTCACCATGGCCGCGTATGTATTTTACGTCGAACGTCCGCGGCTTAAGAGCTACCTGGCTGTTCTCGCACTCTTTATCCTGGGTTTGACGGCAAAACCGATGGTGGTGACCCTGCCCTTCGTCATGCTCCTCATGGACTACTGGCCCCTGCGGCGCCTGGAGCAAAAGGAAGCGGGGCCGGGAACCGGAACCGAGCCGGATAATTCTTTGTCCCCGAAAAAGACAAAAGGCATATCAAAAAAGAAGCGATCCCCGCAGGGCAAGCCGGACGCGGCGAGACCGGCGGAGCATAAATATAGATGGGCAGCGATTCGCCCGCTACTTGTCGAGAAAATCCCATTTTTTGCCCTGATTCCGCTCTTTGGCGTTTTAACCTATTTCGCGGAGGGGGAAGCGGTCACCAATTATGCGCCGCGTGTTTGGATTTCCAACGCCTTCGTTTCTTACATCATCTACATGGGAAAGACGATCTGGCCGGATAACCTTGCCGTTTTTTATCCTCATCCGGGGTTATGGCCTTTGTGGCAGGCCGCCGGAGCGGCTCTTCTTCTTGGCGCTGTAACCGCGACGGTCATCCTGGCGGCAAAGAAATTCGCATACCTTGCAGTTGGATGGCTGTGGTTCGCAGGTTCCATGGTACCAGTTATAGGCATTGTGCAAATAGGCAGTCATGGATGGGCCGACCGTTATACCTATATACCCCTGATCGGGTTGTTCATTATGATCGCATGGGGTATTCCGGAACTCTTACAAAAACGCCGCTACGGGAAAGAAGCCCTTTTTGCGTCGTCTGCATTGATCCTTGCATGTTTTATGACTGTTACATGGACGCAGGTCGGGTACTGGCGCAATAACATCGCGTTGTATGATCATGCCCTGAAAGTTACAAGCCGCAACGACCTGATTCACATTAACCGGGGTGTTGCCTATGCCAATCTTGGCGGCTACGGGCAGGCGATCGAGGATTATAACAGAGCTATCGAAATCAACCCGAAACGTGAAAAGGCCTATAATAACCGGGGTATTGCCCATGCCGGCCTTAGCGACTACACGCAGGCGATCGAGGATTATAACAGAGCCATCGATATCAACCCGAAATTCGACGAGGCCTATAATAACCGGGGTGTTGCCCATGCCGGTCTTAGCGACTACAGGCGGGCGATTGGGGATTATAACAGGGCTATCGAAATCAACCCGAGATTTGAAGACGCCTATGATAACCGCGGCATGGCCTATTTCCTGCTCGGCAACCCCACGCGGGCGATTGAGGATTATAACCGAGCCATCGAACTCAACCCGAAATTTGAAGAGGCCTATTATAACCGGGGTCTTGCCTATGCCGATCTTGGCGACCAAAGGCAGGCGATCGAGGATTATAACAGAGCTATCGAAATCAACCCGAAACGTGAAAAGGCCCATAATAACCGGGGTATTGCCCGTGGGAAACTCGGCGAGTACAGGCAGGCGATCGAGGATTATAACCGAGCCATCGAAATCAACCCGAAATTCGAAGAGGCCTATAATAACCGGGGCATCGCCTATTTCCGGCTCGGCAACCACACGCAGGCGATCGAGGATTATAACCGAGCCATCGCAATCAACCCGAAATTCGAAGAGGCCTATAATAACCGGGGCATCGCCTATTTCCGGCTCGGCAACCACACGCAGGCGATCGAGGATTTTGACAAGTCCATCAGTATCAATCCAAGATATGGCGAAGCCTATAAAAATCGCGGCCTGGCCTATGCCAAGCTTGGCAACCAGAGGCAGGCGACCGAGGATATGATAAAAGCGGCAGGACTCGACGACGAAGATGCAAAGAACTATTTGAGAAGCCATGGGGTAAACTGGCAGCCGCCGTCCCAATTTCCGGAATAGAGGCGCGCGCATGTAAAAAGACCCATGTTGAGACACATCGCCGCGCTCACCCCACACGACCGGCAATCTCGAACCCGCTTCCGCCGGCCGGATCGGCTTTAAAGGAAATGGACCAGTGCATTGTCAACAAAGTTTCTACAATCGTCACCCCCGCGCAGGCGGGGGTCCAGAGTGTGTAAGTAGCTGACAATAAACTGGATTCCCGCCTTCGCGGGAATGACGGCTTCTGGTCTGAACCTGTAAGAAGTTTGTTTACAACGTACCAGGAGGCAACCATCGAGAAGCTTCCAGATGTCAGCCATTCAGTTTTACTCTTAACTTGACCGGGCCTGACAAGTGGTCTAGGCTAAATATCCGGTCAATCTTATTCATAGGCAGAATCTATAGTTATTCTGCAGATATTAATCTTTGTAAAAGGAGCTTGTGGATGAGGAATTTTTTGACATTCGGGCTTGCGGCCTGTTTGATTCTGGGAGCATTCGGCTGCGCGCATACTACCGACAGCGCCACTGCCGGCACGCCCAGACAGCAGGAGGCCGCCCCGGCGAAAACGACCGCAACGGCTGCGTCACAGGAAGTCCCCATAGCAGAGGGAGCGCCCAGAGCGCAGGTTTCAGAAACCTACTTCGATTTCGGAGTGGTGTCCGAGGGGGAAAGTTACTTCCATTCTTTCAAAATCCGCAACGTGGGCAAGGGGGATTTGGTAATCAAGAAAATCATCCCCGGATGCGGCAGCGCCGTGGCCTCTTTCGACCGGACCATTCCTCCCGGCGGCGAAGGACAAGTGACGATACGCCTTTGGGCTTTGTCGTGCCGCAGGGATACTCGAAAGGAAGCACTTGTAATTACAAACGATCCTCAAAACTCATACATCAAACTGGCGGTTGAAGGCCGAGACCACTAGCACCTTGTAATACGGGGTATTTCGCATCGATATGCAGGGCGGGCAAAAGCCGGGAAATGGGGTCCGGGGTCGGACCCCAAACGAATATTCGGTTTTCAAAGAACCGGCGCCCAAGCGGCCACCGATTTGTCCGGTAAAACAGTACTTCCACCTGCAAATTCAGGCCGAATTCAGGTGACGGGGTAGTTTTTAGACTACAGTTCTTGGATTCGAACAAACCCGTTTTGAGAGATTTACTCTCACAATGTCAAAACCTGCCGACGCACCTGTGCTCACCGCCGAGGCGCAGAGAAAAGGGCGGCGGTGCCGCCTGCCTGGGTGGGCCGCTGCCTTTGGCGGCGGCCGGGGAGTGAGGAGTACGAAGCGGGAGGCGGAGCGCGCTCGCCTGCGGCGCAATTTTTCCCGTAGCCTTTGCGGCCCTGGTGAATTCCCGCGTCCTTCTTTTGCTCCTTACTTCCTGCTTTTTGCTCCTTGCAATTTATTAATACAACAATTGATTCGGGCTGTGCCAAACGGCAATAGAAGCGGCATCCAGAAGCGGAAATAGAAACGGCAATAGAAGCGGCAAAAAGCAGGAGCGAGGAGCAGGGAGCGGGGAGAAGAACTGACGCGGAGACGCGCAGACGCGAGGAATGGGGGACGGAGAACAGGAAGCAAGGAGCTAGGAGCGGTAAAGAAAAACTATTCTATTCCTGTTGGAGGGCGCTCTTCTATACTTTGACTCCCCGTTTCTCTGGAACCATTAAGGCACGGATGGATTTGTCGCAAGTGCCAAACACCGCAGTCTTTTCACCGGGAACTCTTGATGCGCATGATCGTCTGCTGTCCGGTACGGATAGCCATGCTCGGAGCCTGTCGGCTGGTCAAGCTTCCCATCGAGCAGCTCAGTTTTGCACGTGCCCTCACGGAAACGCGATTATTCTTGACAATCTTGTTGACCACTACGGATGTAGACCTGTGGGCCTCTGCTTGGGCAACGCACCTACGTTGTTGCGCAAAACACCCCGTCCGATATAAGCCGGATCGCCGATTTACCAGGGATCGGCAGGAATATCGAAGAAAGAGTCGCGGCTTGGACAATCGTCGCAAAAATAACAAACGTAAGTACCAGGAGGCATCCCCGCTGCCCTAACCCGAAACTCGTAAGGGAGCGAAAGAACAGGTGTTTCTCTTAAGTTAGCGGCATTGGGCCCGACCCCAATGCTCAATGCTCGCAAATGAGGGCGAGCATCTCTCGTGATTGCAGTCCGGAGAGGCCCTTTGCCATCTTAAGCGCGGGCTGTTCAGGGAGGCTTAAAGATTTACAAATTCCTTTTTCGAGGCCTGACCCCTTGCTGACCCCTTGTTTCAGGCAACATCGCAGGGGAAGAGGAAATACATCATCGTCGGCTACACATATGAGCAGGTCGCTCACATGCTGGCGTCCTGCGTCCTTGAAAGGCTTTATGAGCCGCTTCTCAAGATCGCCGGCATGAAGGACCCATTCGAGGAAGCCATCGAGCGGGATCGCCAGGGGCGCCTGCTCAGGCTCGATTTCGAAAACTGGAAATGGGAAAGGGGCGTTTTTTAATGACGCTGAGTAGCTGCAATTAGGCAAGGTTTTGGAAAATAATAAATGTTGTGGTATTAAAAGATGATCGCTTTGTTTCCGATTTGACTGAATTGAGTTCGGATCTTCACAAGAAAGGGCACGCTATTAACCACCCGATGCGTTGATTTACGGCCTGGTGGATCGGAGTGAAAAGCAGATGATCGATTACAGCAAGTGGAAAGAGAGCCTGATTAGTATTACGAATTTGCTGTTAGATCCCCAAAACCCCCGCATTCCTGATTCCGATACTGAGTTATCCCAAAGGGATTTGACTGCCGACCTGGTTGTGAATGATAAGGTCCTTGATCTCGCGAAAAGTATCACCGTCAATGGCTATTACCCGGTTGAAGCTCTGATTATTATTGAAGAAGACAAGAAGAAGTATGTGCTGGAGGGCAACCGGCGACTGGCTGCCCTGAAATTACTCTTAAGCCCCGAAATTGCCCCTGCGGATTGGGAACGCCGATTCCGTGCCTTATCAAACCGTATTGATTCAAAATCTATCAGAAGAATAAAGGTGATCCGTGCGCCCTCACGAGAAGCGGCGGCTTCCATCATCATGAGCAAGCACACGCGTAACCAAGTCGAGAGTTGGAGCCCTCTCATGCAGGCCAAATTCTATCGAAACCTGCTTGACCGTGGACTCTCGATTGACGAGATTGCGGAGCAGTATAGCATTCAGACTTCTGAGATTACTGATGCCCTGCAGCGTTACATGATGTACTCAGTGGCATGTGCTCTCGATTTGCCCGAGAATGTGGCGCGCAAAGTTCAAAACCCTCGAGATTTTCCGATAACTAATTTGGATCGCCTTTATAAGAACCCCAAAGTCAACAAATTCCTCGGAATTTCCTTTGATGAGAATAAACAGCTTATAGGGTCGATTCACGCCGATGAATTCAAGAAAGGCTATACCAAAATTGTGACTGATATTGCTGAAGGGACAGTTCACTCCCGCACATTGAATACTACGACAGAAATGGACGAATACCTTGCTTCGTTCGGCGACCAGAAACCTGACCTGAAGAAAAAGGGATCATTCAGATCAGATACACTCCTCAGGGCCAAAGAGAAAAAGGCCATGCCGAAGCCGAAAGCGACCAAGAAGAAAGCCATTCCTAAACCCTTACCCCTCGCGCTTATTCCTGGTTCGTTCTCATGCGATGTGAATAATCAGCGAATTAATGACGTGTTTAACGAGCTGAAGAAACTCCGCGTTGCACAATATCCAAATGCGGTAGGACTTATGTTCCGGAGCCTACTTGAGATGAGCCTCGGCTATTATCTCGACCGTACTGGCCACCTCGTTAAAATCACAGAAAAAGAACGCGAGAAGCGGGAGAAAAAAGGGAACATTCTGCCAAATGACTGGCATCCCGGCCTTCGAGAAATGTTTCAATATGTGACTGATAAGAATACGAATATTATAAGCAACGGGAATCTTTTGAAAGCTCTCCGTACACTTATAAACCAGAAAGACAATCTCCTCTCCATCGATACGTTGAATCTATTTGTCCATAATCAGCATTTCCATCCGAACGAAGATACTTTGCGGAGCTTTTGGTCTCAATTGCAGGGCCTTTTTGAAATCACCCTTGTTGAACCCGATGGAGACGATAACTCAGAATAAGACAGGTTAATCTATGCCCGTTGTTAATAGCCCGCTACGCTATCCAGGAGGGAAAGCCGTACTTTCTGATTTTATCGGAGATATTTTAGCCATAAATGGTCTCAAAGATGGGACGTATGTAGAACCATATGCAGGGGGAGCTGGGGCAGCTTTGAACCTGCTGTTTGGCGAACATGTTCAGCGAATTATTCTGAACGATGCGGACCCCTGCATTTGTGCCTTCTGGAATGCCGTCCTTCACAGGAAAGGAGATTTCCTTCGGCGGTTGCAGGATACGCCTGTATCGATACAAGAATGGAAACACCAGCGAGATATATATCGGCAACACGTCCGACATTCCCGCATGAAGGTGGCCTTTGCAAGCTTTTACTTAAATCGCTGCAATCGATCTGGTATCATGGTTAATGGTGGTCCGATTGGTGGTTTTGAACAGGCTGGAAAATGGAAACTAGATGCTCGTTATAACAAGAGCGAGCTTGAGCGTCGCATTGACAAAATTTACCTCTACAGGGACCGGATCGAAGTCCACAATATGGATGCCATTGAATTTCTGACGAAAGTTGTTGCCAATTGCGATCAAAGTAAAGATATGTTCATTTATCTTGATCCTCCTTATTACCTTAAGGGTAATAAGCTTTATTTGAACCACTATCGACACGACGATCATTTACATCTTTCCCGGTTCCTCAGAAAAAAGGTGGGGCTTCCGTGGCTCCTCACCTATGACAATGTCCCAGAGATTCATAAACTCTATGAGGACTGCCAGCGAATTCCATTTAATCTGAGCTACAGCGCCCACCGTCGTCGGACAGGGAGTGAATTGTTGATTTACAGAGGTGCCCTGGCTATACCTCAAAATGGGTTTATCTAGTGTTGCATTCCTTAAATAAATGTATATAATGTGCCTCCTTAAAGGGGGGCATCATGAGAAAACCTGCAAAGATTGAACTGACCGACGCACAGCGTTCCACTTTAATGATTTGGGTCACCGCT
>Ga0326728_10003846_pt1 | contig 45607 bp, 39 predicted proteins | sample MB3enrmetagenome_FD_207602 | JGI IMG/M metagenome (GOLD analysis project Ga0326728, IMG submission 207602) | Lab enriched peat soil microbial communities from McLean, Ithaca, NY, United States - MB31MN | ecosystem: Environmental > Terrestrial > Soil > Wetlands > Peat | place: USA: New York...
ACGGCCCCCGCCGCAATCAGGGCGTAAGCCAGCTCGATGACGGCTTCGTCCGTCCCGCCGTAGCCGGCTTCCAGGTCGGCGCTCACCGGAAGGTGGACGTGCCGCGCAATGCGTTCCACGACGCTCAACATGTCGACCCGGCTGATGCGCTGGCCGTCAGGATATCCCCATGAGTTCGCCACCGCCGCGCTGGATGTGGCGATGGCGCGCAGCCCGGGCTCTCGACTCGGCACTCGCCACTGAGCCGGCCCTGAGCCTGTCGAAGGGTCACTTGTCACTGTCCTCTTAGCACCCGGCTGCCGCATCACGATCAGATGGACACGAAGACAGTGACAAGTGGCTGGAGAACCGGGGTACGGGACTCGGGATACGGGATAGGGGAGCAAATCCAGGGCGCGGGAAGTGCGGTGACAGGTGGCGAGTGACGAGTCGACAGGCTGAGTCCCGTCTCCTGTTTCCCGTCCTTGGCCCCCTCGCAGTGCCCCCGACACTCCCCCGCTTCGTTTATCGGCGGCTTTTAGGGACGACTTGAATTTGTTTTGGGAGGAAAAGGTGTCAGGAAAAGGTGTCCTTCCCAGGGAAAGAGAGGTAGCATTCCGTCCTGAACAAGCGCGAGGAAAGGTACCTGACGCATTTTCCCCTTTTTGGGGGCCCCGAAGGGAGGACGTTGTGCGAAAGAAGATTTTGGGCAGAACTATCCTGGGTTTTTTCCTCTTGGCGCTTCTGTGTGCAGGAGCGGCCACGGGCGCGGCGCAATCCGGCATGGACATCGTCGGGGCGCCCAGCAAAGGCTTTAAGACATCAGGGCTCGACATCACGGGAGCAGATGTGGCGGCAGTGGTGTCGACGGATTTGATTGCTGCCTCGTGCTACGACAAGCCCGGCGGCTTCATCCTTGTCGAGACGGACCCCGACAAGCTGGCAGCGATCAAATCCGAGATCGATCTCTCCAATTCTCCAGGGGCAGACCCGGCGACTCGAATGCAGAGTCGCTATGTTCCACCCAATGAGTTGGTGAGCGGCGGCTGGTCATCGGATGGAACCACCTTGACCGTTACTCTGCAGCTCACGGATGCCCAAGGGGCAGTGCTGCTCAGCAAGAGCGGCTCGGGCCCGGAAGCAAACTTCACCGATATCAGTGCCAAGGTGACGAAGGATTTAACGGATGCAATGTGTAGTCGTGTCTCCTTCCGCACTGTCGTCGACATTGAGATCCATTCCACGCAAATGGAGCATAAGGAAACGCACCACAGCGAGGCCGTCTACACGCCCTACCCGGGTTCGGGTGGCGCCCATTGCGCTTCCACCATGCAGCCTGGCGAACGGTGTCAGTTCGCCATTACCACCTTCCATGCCTCGGCAAAGGCCCAGTTTCCGGGAGGATCCCACACGGCCACCAGCGCCAAGACCGGCAATGCCGTCGAAGCGGAACTCATCCGCGGGGCGAAGGGCGGCACGCTGCGCCTGGCGGGACCGAACTTTGCCACGACGAGTCCGGATAAGGATGAGGAGCACTACATTGGCATTTGCATCGACCAGGAATGGACGCCGCTGCAATTTGAGCTTACGGAAGAGGAAATGCTGCATTTCTCAACCTTGCAGAAAACGGTGTCGATCAGCTCGCCTCTGGGCGCTAACAGTTGCGTCGGCAGTGGTACTCTCACCGTGACCGGCCATAGGTAAGCCGGCCCGCCATCCATCGTGTCGGCGCGCCGCCGTGGTCAATGCAGTTCTAACCGTCACCCGGCAGCAGGCGTATGACCTCGGTTGAACTCTCTCACCCAACGGACCGACGCCACGGCAGGCCATGAGAATTACAGAATTTGCCCCTGAGCCCCAAAGGGGCGAAATAACGAAGCCCAGGGCAACGCCCTGGGTCAACAGGACCCAAGCCGATACCCGAGCCCTGAAGGGGCGGAACAATCAATCCCACACGTACCGCTCGTCGTAGGCGATTCCGTGCGCGTCCAGCGATTGCGGTGTGGAGGTATCTCGCCCTTTCAGGGCTGGGGGCAAAATTTGGGGGTAATCTAAACTTTCAATCGGTATGCAGTATCGGGATGCACCATGCGGTCGCAGAACGGGCACATCCCCGCCGTCTCGCGCCGTTGTTCATAGCGGTAAGCAAAAAAGCTGGTGACCCCAATTGCCACCAGCGCGACGAGCGTGATCGCGATTTCGCGGGCTTTCATAGTTTCTCCAGAGGCGCCAGGTGCCAGGGAAGGGCACGCTTGTGATGTTACACCTGGCACCCAAAACCTGACTCCTAACACCTGCTCTTCACCTCAAAATTCCACTTCCACACCGCATAGATGGCGGGGTAAACAAGCAGCTCCAAAATGAACGATGTAAAAATGCCGCCGACCATGGGGGCAGCGATGCGCTTCATCACGTCCGCGCCCGTGCCGGTGGACCACATGATGGGGAGGAGACCCATGAACATGCATCCGACGGTCATCACCTTGGGGCGAACGCGCATGGCGGCGCCATGCACAATGGCGTCCTGCAAACCTTTGTAGCTGGTCAGCAACCCCGCCTGTTTCCAGGTTTCGTAGGCGAGATCGAGATAGAGCAGCATGAAGACGCCGGTTTCCGCGTCCACGCCCATCAAGGCGATCAAGCCCACCCAGACGGCAATGCTCGTGTTGTATCCCAGGAAATGCAGCAGCCAGATAGCGCCCACCGCGGAAAAAGGCACGGCCGCGAAGACGATGAGCGTCTTCACCACCGACCGCGTGTTCAGGTAAATGAGGATGAAAACCAGGAAAATGGTGATCGGCACCACCACCTTCAGCCGTTCGCGCATGCGCTGGAGGAATTCGTACTGGCCGCTCCAGCTCAGGCTGTAGCCGGCGGGCAGATGTGATTCCACTTGGCTGCGCACCACGTGCTGTGCCTCTTCCACGTAGCTCCCCAGGTCGCGTCCCGCGACGTCCACGTAAACGTATCCGCTTAGCAAACCGTTTTCGTCGCGGATCATGCTGGGTCCCTCCAGCAAGCGGATGTCCGCGAGCTGGCTGATGGGGATTTGCGCTCCGGAGGGCGTTGCCACCCGCACGCGCTCGAGCGAGCCCAAATCGCTGCGATAGTCACGCAAATAGCGAACGTTCACGGAATAGCGCTCGCGGCCCTCCACCGTGGTGGTGACGTTTTCGCCGCCGATACCCGACATGATGTAAGCCTCTACGTCGTCCACCGTCAGCCCATAGCGCGCCAGTTGGTCGCGCCGCAGATTGAAATCCAGGAAATAGCCGCCGCTCACGCGTTCGGCGTAAACGCTGCGGGTACCCGGCACTTGCGCCAGGGCGTGTTCAATCTCCTCGCCAATCTCCTGAATCTTATTGAGGTCGGCGCCCAGCACCTTGACCCCGACGGGCGTGCGCACTCCCGTGGTGAGCATGTCCACGCGATTGCGGATGGGCATGGTCCAGGCGTTGGAGGTGCCGGGGATTTTCAGGGCGCGGTCCATCTCCTCCACCAAATCGTCCTGCGAAATACGGTCAGGCCAGATGTGGCGCAGAATTTTCTGCAACCATTCGGGGGCGCGCGCGGAATACCACTGCGATTTTTTCCGCCATTGGTCCTGCGGCTTCAGGAGGACGGTGGTCTCCACCATCGAAAGAGGGGCGGGGTCCGTGGAGGACTCCGCGCGGCCGGCCTTGCCGAATACACGTTCGACTTCCGGAAACGTCTTCAACAGGCGATCCTGGATTTGCAGCAGCCGTTGCGCTTCCGAGAGAGATATCCCTGGCAGCGTCGTGGGCATATAGAGCAATGTCCCCTCGTTGAGCGGGGGCATGAATTCCGAACCCAAGCGCTGGAAGATCGGAACCGTCAGCACTACGGTGGCAATGGCCAAACCGATTACGACCCAACGCAGGCGCACGGCCATTTCAACAACCGGGCGGTACAGCTTGATGAGCACACGGCTGATGGGGTGCGTCTCCTCCGGGTGGATTTTCCCCACCAGAACGGCGTTTACAATGCGGGCCAAAAAACGCGGACGGAAATCGAACGACGTGGCGTGGGTGAAAAGCAGCCGCATGGCGGGATCAAGCGTGATCGCCAGCACCGCGGCGATGGCCATGGAGAAATTCTTGGTGAAGGCGAGCGGCTTGAACAGTCTGCCCTCCTGAGCTTCCAAAGCGAATATGGGCATAAACGATACGGCGATGACCAGGAGGGAGAAGAAGCTTGCCGGCGCAACTTCCTTGATGGCCTCAATGACCACTTCGCGATAATCGCGCTTGCGCCCGCCCGCTTCCCACATTTCCAGCTTCTTGTGCGTTTGTTCCACCACCACGATGGCCGCATCCACCATGGCCCCGATGGCAATGGCGATTCCCCCTAGCGACATGATGTTGGAAGTCACTCCAATCGCTTTCATGGGAATAAAGGCGATCAACACGGTAATGGGTATGGTCAAAATCGGAATCAAGGCGCTGGGAATGTGCCAGAGGAAGATCAAAATCACCAGGCTGACGATGCCGATTTCTTCGTAGAGGGGGTGCTTCAGCGTGTGGATGGAGCGCAAGATGAGTTCCGAGCGGTCGTAGGTGGTGACAATTTTCACGCCGGGAGGCAGCGAAGGTTGAATTTGATCAATCCTGGCCTTTACGCGGTCAATCACGCGTAAGGCGTTTTCTCCCGAGCGCATGATCACCACTCCACCCACCGCGTCGCCCTTGCCGTCCAGGTCCGCAACCCCGCGGCGAATGTCGGGGCCGAGGGTGACCTGTCCAATGTCCTTCACCGTGATCGGCACTCCTCGCCGCCCATCGCCGCCCACCACGATGCTCCGCAGGTCGTCCAGCGAGCGCGCATAGCCCCGCCCGCGCACCATGTATTCGCGGCTGGCGAATTCCACCAGGCGTCCGCCTACGTCGTTATTACTTGCGCGTACCGCCTCCACCACTTTCATCAGGGGAATTTTGTATTCCGCCAACTTGTAGGGATCGATTTGAATCTGGTACTGGCGCACTAATCCTCCGATGGGCGCAACTTCCGCCACGCCGGGAACGCTTTGCAGGTAGTAGCGCAGGTACCAGTCCTGATACGAACGCAGCGCGTCCAAGCTCTGCTTTCCCGTGCTGTCCACCAGCGCGTACTGAAAAACCCAGCCGATGGAGGTGGCGTCAGGGCCCACCTCCGTCTGCACGCCGGAGGGAAGCCGCGAGGAGATTTTGGAAAGATACTCCAGCGTCCGCGAGCGCGCCCAGTAGATGTCCGTGCCCTCGTCAAAAATGATGTACACGTAGGAGTAGCCAAAGTCGGAGAACCCGCGAATGTCCTTGACGTGCGGCGCGCCCAGCAACGCCGTGATGATGGGATAGGTGACCTGATCCTCCATGATGTCCGGGCTGCGGTCCCATCGGGAGTAGATGATCACCTGCGTGTCGGAGAGGTCGGGGATCGCATCCAGCGGCACGTTTTGGAGCGACCACCACCCGGCCGCCACCGCCACTCCCACCAGGAGGAAAACCACGAATTTGTTTCGTGCCGAAAAATCGATGATGCGGTGAATCATGAGTGTCGCTCCCGTCCGCGTTGCCTTTCAGATTCTGGTTGACCCTTGAACCCCCTCACCCCCAACCCCTCTTTCGCCGCGGCGACCGAGGGGAGAGGTGATTTGAATTTGCTTCCCTCGCCCCCTTGGGGGAGAGGGTGGACCGCGACCGGCGCTTTTACCAGCCGACGCGGGACGGGTGAGGGGGTAACTACGAAACACCCCACTCAGCTCATTGCTTATGAACCATCCCCGGCATATTCCCCATCCCGGTTGGCTGGGGCGCCGCCTTGCCCGCGCCCTCCGCCGGCCGCATCCCCTCCACCGACTGACGCAGGTTACTTTCCGAGTCGATCAGGAAGTTGGCGCGGGTCACCACCTGTTCCCCGGCGCGCAGGCCGCTGAGGATCACCGCGTAATCCCCCGAGCGTGCGCCTACCGTTACGGTGCGCGGTTCGAAGACGCCCTTGCCGCGATCGACGAATACACGCTGATGCGCGCCCGAGTCCAGCACAGCGTCAACGGGCACGGTAAGGCGCCGCCCCAAGCCGCGATGTAATTCCATGTTGACGAACATCCCGGGCTTCAGCTTCACGCCGGGGTTGGGAAACTCCACGCGGACGGTGATGGTTCGTGTGTCCGGCTTGACGGTGGGGGAAATGAAGGTAATCCTTCCGGGCAAAGCGGAGTTCGGTAGCGCCTCAGTGGTAAGGACGGCTGACTGTCCCAGGCTGACCGCGGGCGCGTCGGATTCGTAAATCTCTCCCTCCGCCCATACCGAGCTGAGGTTCACAAGTTGGTAAATATCCATTTCCGGGCTGACGTATTGACTGGGGAAAGCCTTGCGATCCACCACATACCCGGTGGCCGGAGCATAAATCGTGATGTCGTGGGCGGGCTTGCCGGAGAGTTCGATCTCATGAATCTCTCCCTCGGTCAAATCCCAAAGTTCCAGCCGCCGCCGCGACGCTTCCAACAGCGATGCGCCCGCCGTGGCGATTTCCGGAAAAGAGCTTTTGGCCAACGAGTCGCGAGCCTTCAGTGCCAGCAGGTATTCCTGCTCTGTAGCCAGCAAATCTGGACTGTAAAATGTGAACAGGGGATCACCCTGCTTCACTTGCTGCCACGTGTAATCGACGAAGACCTTTTTGATCCACCCAGTAGTTCTCACGTGGACGTGAAACAGGCGTGTCTCGTCCATTGCCACCTGGCCGACGGACCGGACGGTCTGGTCGAGCGCCCGGTATTCAGCCTTGGCAGTCGCGACCCCCATCATTTGCTGGCGTGCGGAACTGATCTCCACACCCCCCGGTGGCAGCGCCGCGGCCGGCGTCTCGGAGGCATAGACCGGAACGAGCTTCATGCCGTCCGGCGCGATCACGGGTTTGTCCGAGTGATACGAGGGGTTCATGGCATCCTGGTAATAGAGAATCTTTCGCTCCCCTAGCTTCGGCTGCTCCGCCTCAGGGGCATAAACCGGCACCAGCTTCATGCCGCAGTCCGGCGCAATCCCCGGCTTGTCGGAGTGATACCAGGGATGCATGGGGTCCTGGTAATAAAGAATCTTCCCCTCGCCGGACTGTGCCAGCAAGGGAACAGCGGCACAGGCCGCCAGAACAGCGATGACAACAAAGCATGTGGTTTTACTCATGGTGAACATCTCCTTGCTGAATCAGATTCAGTCCAGTCACTTCTTCCAGGCGCGCCAGCGCCTTCTCATGATTCGCAACCTGGAGGTGGTAGTCGAGCTCGGCATCGATGACGGCCTGAAAGTTGCTGATCACGTTTAGAAAATCCACCCCGCCCGTTTCATAGCTCGAGATGGAGGATTCCAGCGTCAAGGATGCTTGCGGCGCGATCGCCTGCGAGTAAAGCTTCAGGAGCTGCTCCGTCCCCTGAATTTCCAAAAAGTCTCGTTGCACCGTGTAGCGAAGCACGGTGAGTTCATTCGCTTGCATTTGCCGGGCGGATTCCAGGTTGGCGGCCGCCTCGGCGATCGCCATGTCCTGCTTGCGGCGGCGGAAAATCGGAAGAGAAGTGGACAGCGTAATTCCATACATGTCGGGCTGGCCGTCCCGCTGCATGTAGGCGTAGCCGACGCTGAAATTGGGGCGCTCTTCCTTGCGCGCTAGGTCAACGGACAGGCGGCCCTCGTCCACCATCGTCCGGCGCTGCTTCAGCACGGGATAATTCGCCTGGGCAGCTTCCTGAAGTTGGTCCTGGGTGTGGACAAAAGCGCTCGGTTGCACCACCGCAGGCGCGCCCACGGGCGAGTCAATGGGAACATTGCGCAGGCTATTCATTTGCGCTTCCAGCGTGCGCCGCTGCTGGGTGAGCAGAGCCTCTCGCTGCGAGAGCCGGGTAATTTCAAGTTGCGCCCTCAGAACGTCCTGCTGCGCCGCTTTACCCACGGAGTAACGAATCTCGGTGACCTTCTCAAATCCCGCCAGCGTTTCACGGTCCCTCTGCAAAATTGCGAGGCTGCGGTCTACAAAGGCAAGGTCGAAGTAAACCTGCTTCACCTCTGCCACCACATGCCTCGTCACCGCCTCGTAGGCAAGGGTCTCGGCGTCGGCATCGCGAGCGGCGATTTCCGTGCGCAGGTGGGTCTTGCCCGGATAGGGAATCATCTGCTCCGCCATCAACTGGCGGGCGCTGGAGGGATCGGCGCGCATCACCGTGAACGGCGGAAACGCATTGCCTCCATAGCTGAGGGAAACCGTGGGGTCCGCCCAGGCCCCCGCCTGCGGAATCCGCGCGCGCTTGGCTTCCACCTCGCGCCACGCCGCCAGAATCTCCGGATTGCGCTCCGTTGCTTCCTGAACCAGCTTGGCAAGGCTCAGCGGAGGGCCGGCCTCGGCATCACGCTCAGGCGCTGACTGGGAGAAAACCCCCACGGGGGCGCGCAAGCAAAAGAGGCCCGCGATCAGGAAAAACACCGTTCGTTTCATATTCAACTCTCCGTGGTTTCTATTGCAGTGCCTCGAATTGGCACTTGTAGCGCCGCCCTTTAGGGCGGCACATGCCGGGCTGTAGCGGCACATGCCGGGCTTGTGGCGGCACGTGCCGGGCTAAAGCCCGGCGCTACAACATCAATCCAAAATGTGCACGATTGCCGGTTTCCCTGTACGAGCAGGGATCGACTCTTCGGGCTTAGGGTTTTAGAGAGATTTTCAGATCAGAAGCAGGCAGGTTTGCGATAGTGGACTTAGAGGTGGAGAAACCGAAGGCAAGGCGAGTTGCCGCACCGGGGTACTGATTGCAACCAGGGGCGCAACCGAAGGAACTGACACCGCCGCAGACTGAGCGGTGTATTCCGCAGGGCGGTCAATATTCCGCGTTTCGGTGATTGACCCCTGGAAATTCAAAACAGAAGTGATGCAGCAAGCCGGCAGCGACGATGAACTCGGCAGCGTGGTCTTGGTGCTGATGGGGCAACAGGCGTGCGTCTGGCGGTGGGTGGGCAGGCAAAGCGCCCTCAGCCCGGAAAGCTGCACCAGGAAGACCGCAAGCAGAATGTAAACACCGCGCCGCATTTCTATAGCCTCACCTGTCATTATATGGCAAGTAGGCTGCCAAAACGCAAGCCCAAAAGTCCGCGAACAATAAGGCCCTGCATCTTCGACCTGTCACACCTTCTCCAGCGCCAATTCCAGGTCGCGGATAATGTCGTGCCAATCTTCCAGGCCGATGGACACGCGAATGCCTTCCGGGTGCATTCCGAAGGCGCGTTTCTGCTCGTCGGGCAGCGCCGAGTGGGTCATGGAGAAGGGGTGCTCGATGAGCGTCTTGATTTGCCCCAGGCTTACCGCCAGGGTGATGGAATAGGCGTGCTCGGCGAGGTAATCCACCATCTTCTCGGCGCGCGAAGGCTTGCCCTCGCCTCCCTTGAGCACGAAGTACATCATGCTGCCGGGGGCGAATTTGCCGTCGGGATTCACCATTTGGCGCTTGGCCAGCGCTTTCTGGGCAAAGCCCTCGGCGCCCGGGTAGCTGACGCTCGCCACCTTGGGATGCTTGGTGAGAAATTCGGCCACGTGCTGCGCGGTCTTCTGCATATTGATCATGCGCGTGGCGAGGGTGGGCAATCCGTACACCAAAATTCCCCAGGCGCTGCGCGGCGAAAGCACTCCGCCAAAATCCTTGCGAAATAGCATGATCAGGTTGTACCACTCCTTGGGAGCGATCACCGCGCCGCCCATGTCCGTGCCGAACCCCCCCAAACCCTTGGTGAGACTCTGCACGACCAGGTCCGCTCCCAGGCGCAACGGGCGCTGGCAGAAGGGCGTGGCAAACGTGTTGTCAACAATCACCAGCACGCGATCCTTCTCCTCGCGGCCGGCGCTGGCCTGGTCGGCCACACGGCGAATGGCGGCGATGTCAATCAACTCCAGCGTGGGATTGATGGGGGTTTCGAAGTACAGCACGCGCGTCGAAGGCGTGATCTCGGCCGCGAGCAACTCGGGCTTGAGGAAGTCGGCAAAACGCACGTTCATGCCGAAACGCGGCAGCCAATTCGTCATCAGACTGTAGGTGCAACCGTAAACAATCCGGTGCGACACCACTTCCTGCCCCTGACGCAACGCCGCTCCCAGGGCCGCGCTGATTCCCGCCATCCCCGTGGCGAAGGTCACGCAGATCTCTCCCCCCTCGGCGTAGGCCAGGTTCTCTTCCAGCATCGAGCGCGTGGGTTCGTCCAGCCGGTCGTAAATGTAAATGGGAATGTGCCCGCTTAAGTGCTCGTCCGCCGAGGCGAATTGCACAAAACCCTTCGCGCCACGCTCCAGCGAGCTCAGTCGATACGCCGTGGTGTGCGAAACCGGTGGCACCACGTGATGGTTGTAATCCCACTTTTTGCTGTCAAAATTGCCGTGAATCATGTGCGTGCGGAGCTTGTAGTCTTCCTTCTGACGATGCGGCTTGCGGCTATCCATGAAAGCACCCCCCTGAGCGACTTTTCACATCATGAGAAAGGGATAGCACACTCCGAGCCACGGTGGAAGTGCTTTTCGGCACATCGACATTGTGTCCCCCTCACTTCCCTTGACAAGCTGCAAGACGGCGGTATGCGCAGTAAGGTGAAAATATCCGAGGGAGCTAAATCTCCGCACCGCAACCCGCTGTAAGGACCAGGGGTGACTTCACGCTGGGAGTCTCATGGATTTTTGCATTATTGAATGTCTATTAATGGATTGTACGCCCTTGTAAAGCTCACGGCGTCCGGAGGTTTTGCCGATAAGAACGAATGGAGGCCGAAGCGCGTCGTGTTCCCGGAGGAGAAAAAGCTCTGATGGTGCAGACGAGCCCTGCTGACGAGCTGAAGCAATTTGCGGCAAGAGCGCATGAGCGTTCGAGTCAACATGGCAAGCCGGCGCTTGCGCTACCCATCGACCCGGGGAAATGCTTCCTGAGCTGAAGGCGCCATGAGACGAATACTGTTTGTGGATGACGAGCCGGAGTTTCTGCAGGGGTTGCAGCGCATACTGCGTCCGCAAAGGCAGGAGTGGGAGTTAGCCTTCGCCCCGAGCGGCAACACCGCACTAGCACTAATGCAGGCATCGCCTTTCGATGTCGTGGTCACGGACATGCGCATGCCGGGGATGGATGGCGCCGCCCTGCTGGCCCGTGTGCGCGAGGGGTATCCGCACGTCGTCCGCATTATTCTCTCAAGCCCCGCCGACCTTTCTGTAGCCTTGCAAGTGGTGCCCGTGGCGCACCAATTTCTGGCTAAGCCCTGCGATGCGCAAATGCTGCGCGTCGCCATCGAGCGCGCCTGCCACCTCAAGGCGCTGCTCCATGATGAGTCCATCCGGAGCACGGTGGGCGCGCTGGGCGACCTCCCCTCCCTCCCGCGCACTTACCATGCCCTGACGCTGGCTCTGGCGGACCCTGACATCTCACTCCAGAAAATCGCATCCATTGTCGAGCTCGATGTCGGGATCTCCGCCAAGATTTTGCAATTAGTGAATTCCGCCTTTTTCGGCGTTGCGTGCTCCATCACTAACATCCAGAAAGCCGTCGCTTACCTTGGCTCCAGGACGCTGAAGAGCCTGGTCCTTTCGGTGGAGGTATTCCGCGCCTTTGCTCCCAAAACGCCCCTACAGGGATTCTCCCTGGAGGATCTCCAACGTCATGCCCGCCTCACCGCCTGCATCGCTGCGCGCCTCCCTGTGCCCAATCATCTTATCGATATCGCCATCGTCGCCGGCATGCTCCACGACGTGGGAAAGCTGATCCTGGCATGGAAGCTTCCCGAGCGTCTTAAGAAGTCTATGGCGGAAGCCCAGGCGGAACGATGCCCTTTGTACAGAGTCGAGGAGAGAGAGTATGGGTTCACCCACGCCGAGATTGGGGCCTATCTCCTTGGGCTGTGGGGATTGCCCTATGCGGTCGTTGAGGCCGTCGCCCTTCACCATGCCCCGGATCGCGTGCCCCACCAGAGCTTTGACGCGGGTTCGGCTGTCTACATCGCCAATCTTCTTGCTCAGGAATTGGATTCATCCCCGTTAACGCCTTGGGATAACGGATTGCAAAGCGGCGAGGGGTATTTGGTTTCTTTGGGAGTCCAAGAGAACATCCCCCATTGGCGTGCTATGGCAGCAGAGATACCCACCATGCTGGCGGAGGCATAAAATGCCGGAACCTCTGCGACCCCCGAATTCTGCTTGTAAATGAGTGCTTGACGGCCTGCGACGCCGACTGCGGAGCCAATTCCACGTGACAACAACAGGCAGCGCCAAAGAGGCAATCCGGCTGGTGATCTCCCATGGGCCGTTTGCTGTGATCTTGGCCGACCTGCGGATGCCTGGCATGGATGGTGTTTCCCTTCTGTAACTGATTCGGCAATCCGCGCCGGACACGGTGCGGGTCCTTTTGACGGGTGATGCCGATGTGGAAGCGGCCATCTCGGCGATCAACCAGGGAAACTTTTTTCGCTTTCTCACCCAACCTTGTCCGCCCGCGTTCTTGTCCGGGAGCTGGAAGCGTCCGTCGAACATTACCGGTTGCGTGCAAAGGAGCGCGAACGGCGAGAGCAAACGGCACTTGCCCTGCCGTGACTTTTTCCGGGAAAAGGCTCCATCGCAAGGCGCGCTGCGGGGAGGGTTGGCTTATGAACACCTCCAGGCCAGGGCGATTTCAAAATTCTTATAACCACGCTTGACAAGAGCCCCCTTTTCTCCTTACACTTACGAACCAGTTGGGTTTCGCTCGTGGTCGGCGGCCTCACTGGGGGGTGATCCGCCTGCGCCAGTTGTTGCTGTAGAAGGAGGAAACCGGTGCGTCGCATACCTTTCACCCTAGTCGTAGTGTTTCTCGCAGTGTCGGCCGTAATCGCCCAAACCCAAGAAACGGCATCCATCCTACCTACCATCCCAGCAGCCTCCCGCTCACAAGCGGATTGCACAGGCTTTATTGCCAATCCCAGCGTGCACCGTGATGTGTTCGTCGTGGGAGGAGCGGATGACGACTTCCACTCCGTGGTCCGTCAGTTTGTGCGGGGCGATTCGATTTACATCTCCAGCCACAAACGCGGAGATCTGTCAGTGGGCAATGAGTACAGGGTTGTCCGTCCCGCCAACGAACTTTTCCTCACCATGCATTACCCGCATGAGCGGTGGGATATCAAGAAGTTGGGGAAACCTTACGAGGATATCGGGACGGTCAAGATCACCCATAAGAGTAAGTTCGGGACAGTCGCCGCCGTCACCTCTTCCTGCGAGTCCATTATCCCGGGCGACACCTTGGTGATTTTTCAACCTCGGGATATTCCGAAATATACAATCTCCAAACCACTTGACCACTTTACTCCCCAGGATAAGGCGAAAGAGCACGGAAGGGTAATCGCCAGCCATAACAATTTTGGCTATCTTGGCAATGAGACAGTTGTCTATTTAAACTTAGGTGAAAGAGCCGGAACCCTGCCCGGCCAGCGGTTTAAGATTTACAAGATCGCCCCTCCGCGCAAGGCAGGATTTCTGACCCACCGAAGGCCGCCTCCGGAGACCGTGGGCGAGGTTGTCGTGCTTTCCGTGCAGGCGAAATCGTGTGCGGCGATGGTTGTCTCGAGTTACCGCGAGATTTCTGCCGGTGACTACGTGGAAGAGGAATAGTCCCGCCCAGGATGATGAGGATGGACCGCACCACCACCCAGGCCAGTACCCAGTAGGGGAGAGGGCCCGGGTATGTGCGTTGAGAGTAGATAGCGCCGCCTGCTGCTGGTCACATGAAGGGGGGAGCCCCGGGCAGACCTCCGAACGCAACTCGGGCGGCACATCATTCGCCAAGCTTCCTGCGAAAAGCAGATGAATCCGAACTGCATATTTATGCCGCCGGAATGGTGGCAGGGGCGGGGTCGGTTTCTGCGAACACTTGTGCGGTGAAAGCCTGGATGGTGGCGCCTCGCCGCCAGGCATCAGGTGGCAGGCCTGCTTTGCGGCAGGTTTCCTGCAAGAATTGCTCACGATCCCAATTCCATTGTGTTGCCACTTGCGGCAACAAGAGGCCGCGCTGTGCTCCCTGCGAGATGACGAGCCCGTGCCGCCCCACTTCGATGTCCTCGGGGGCAATTTCCGCAAGGGGGGAAAGGACGGAGATTTCCAGATTCAGATCGCTCACCTCCCGTTTCCTCACCGGGGGAAAGCGTGGGTCTTGCAGTGCCGCCCACACCGCGCATTCGCGAACCGTGATATAGAGGGGCTTGTGCGCTTCCGTGACGCCTATGCATCCCCGCAAATTCTTTCCTTTGCGCAGGGTCACAAAGGCGCCGCAGTGCTGGCGCAAGGCTTCCCCAGGTTCCGGGACTTTGGGGATTTCTGCGAAATTCAGATACCCCACCAGGGCTTCGCGCGCCATGCGCAGCAAGGTCTGCTGATCGGTTTCAGTGAGCGGCAACATCCTTTTCTTCCGGCTCTTTCTCGTCAGTTTCAACGACCATCATGCGGCGGGAGGATCGATGCTTTACTCGCTCATCCAAATTCTTCCAGAACTTCCAGAAGTATTGCACGGCGGACGCCACCGCAAACAGGACGACCATCCATAACAAGACTTTGCCGAGAGGGTGCAAAGCCTGAAACCGGTGTCCCTCCATAATAATGACCGTGATGGCCACCACCTGGAGCACCATTTTGGTTTTGCCCAGTTCGGAAGCTTCCATCACATACCCTTCCGCGGAAGCAATGGAACGCAGACCGGAAACGGCGAATTCCCTTCCCACGATGATCACCACCATCCAGGCGGGCACAAGCTGGAGGTACACTAAAGAGATGAAGGCGGCCGAGGTAAGAAGTTTGTCGGCAATGGGATCGAGCAGGATTCCCAAGGTGGTGATTTGGCCGCGCTTGCGGGCTAGGTAACCATCCAGCAGGTCGGTGACGGCGGCGAGCAGGAAGACTGCCACCGCCCACAAGTCCATATTCCCGCCCCGGGTAAGAAGCAACACCACCACAATGGGCACGAAGAAGATGCGGAGAAGGGTTAACGAAATGGGGAGATTCATGAGCCTTCGAACCTACCCTTCACCAGGGAGGAATTGCAAGGGCCAAGCTATCAATCATGATAGGAGCCAGAGGAAGAATTACTCCAACGCCCGAGTTTTACTATAACGGACGCTTGCGAGAGTGTCAATGTCACCTGCCAAAAGGGCTTTCCTAATTTCCGATGTAGCGCCGCCATCTTGGTGGCTCCATGCCGGCTGGAAGCCGGCGCAGCAGCGGGATGGTGCGCAACATACGGGTTGCTATCTGGCATTCAATGGACTCGCTTCTCCGTGCTGATGGAATGTGCGCTGCGCTCGGCGTGCGATCGGGGGGAGATTCTGGCCGCATTGAGTCGCACAAAGCCCGCTCTAAAGGTGTCAATCAAGGTGAACTGTCCGTCAAATCCTGAGTTTTCCTGCAGAATACACGTCGAATTGCCGAAAATGTCCGACTTTTTCGCGGTCATTTTGTCCGTGTTTCCTTTGTTTTCATACACTTGGTGGCTTTGGTCGTCATAAATCAACATCCTTTTTAGTGGACCAGTCCCCGGCAGTGACATTTTACCTGAAAGGATCTCCGGAGGGAGAGGGGGCCGGACTGTGGCAGGCTCATCATAAACCGCTCTTTTTCGTCCCCGGACGCAGACTTGCCCCTCAAGTATACCCATATTACTAGGCTTTGTCAAGTTGAAATATTAGGCTACACTCGGGACTCGTCCGTGACGCAAATTCCCATCTACGTCCCCTGCAATGGCCGTTTGACTTCCTGACTCCAGGCAGGGCGTGTTTTATGAGTTTGGCGAGTCGTGCGCGCCCGGGAGCGCGCCGGGAGCGCGGCCATCCTGGCCGCTCTCTTCCTCGATGCGGGCTAGAAGCCAGCCCTGCCGGCGTGCCTGCTCCGGGGAACCGCGATGGTCGGGCGGGCTTGAACTGAATGCTCTGGGCGCCAATCTTGACGCGATGGGCGGGGCCGCGAGCGAGATACACCATCTGAGCGGGGACTTGGCGGGTGAGCCCCAGCCAGTTCGCCGCAAGCGCGCCTGATACTTGCACTCGGCGGCGCTTCTCTAGCGACGGTCGATCCCATTTGCTGTGCCCATTCGACGTGAGGATTCGCGGCGCGAGCTCGCCGACCTCAAACCACAAAACTCTCTGCTCGCCCCCGATTTGGCCGCCAGGGCCCCGGCGACTAAGCACCTCTCGATTGCCCGGCGCTATGGATGACTTGAACCCTGCCGACTTTACCGCCCTGCAGCCTTACCTTGATCCCGTGCGGGTGAAACGAGGAATTCGTGAGCAGGTCCTGGACGATACCTCGGGTCTGTTTCCCGGTGCGCTGGTCCTCTTTAAGGACAACGGACACGTCTGCTCCGCGCGCCACGTCACTTCGGTTCCGTCCATCCATGAAACTTACTCCCTTCACCGCCTCGTCAAAACCTTCATTCGGGCACCCTATCACCATAATCCATGGGGACAACAGAATCATCCCGGCCTCGGGGCTGGCCGGCTGGCGCAGCGCGGCGGAGCCGGAACCGAACTTGTAGGGCCGAGTAGCGCTCGGCCTTGGCCGAACGCTGTTCGGCCCTACGCCCAGCGCGGGAATTCTTGCTAAGAAAGAAATTACGGTATTGCATTGCAGAGTCATTTTTCTTCGAGAAAAATGACTCGGCGCTATGCCCCCGGTTGAACGTCGGCACCAGCTTCAGGGGGCGCTCACCGGACCAGGAGGTTTCTCGGGGTAGAGGCGGTCGAACTCGGGGTCGTCGTGAAGCAGGGTCAGATCGGCATCGCGGCGCACCCACGAGGTGTCTTTGAAGCCCGCTTCCCAGGACTTGCGCAGGGTTTCCATCGCTTCCTGTTTGCGGCCCAGAGCGCAGTACAGGCAGGCAGCGTTGTAGAGGATCGACGCTTCGTTGGCGCGCAGGGTGACGGCGAGATTGAGTTCGCGCAAGGCGTCGTCGGCACGGCCAATTTCCGCGTAATCGGCGCCCAGCAGGACACGCGCCCGCGCATCTTCCGGTACCTGCCGCAAGTGGTTCTCGAAAGCCGCGATCTCCCGCTGAATCCAGTTCCGCCGGGCTTCTTCCTTCCCCATGGCGCGGAACGCATTGCCAATGGGCACATAAACGTTATAGTCTTCACCGCTCGCCGCGACCGCGGCATCGGCGACCTCCACAACCTCCTGATAATGCCCGGCGGCAAACAAGGCCCGGCACAATAAGTAATACGCGCCCTCGCAATCCTTCTTGCGCTCGATGGCCTTCTTCACCATGCGAATGGCTTCGTCGTGCAGGTCGGCAGCGTACAAGACCCACGCCTGCGCCACCTGTACTTCGGGCAGGTCCCAGCGTAGGGCGACGGCCTTCCCCGACGCTTCCCGCGCGCGCTCCACCCAGATCAGGTCGCGGCTGTAATTGCAGTAGAACATGGCGCAGGCATTCGCGCAGGCGGCATAGGCAAGCGCGAAGCTGGGATCAATGTTCACCGCATTTTCGAACATCTGGAGGGCGAATTCCAGGTCCTGGCGCGTCTGGCGGCGAGCGTAACGCCTGCCTCGCAGGTACAGGTCGTAGGCCTGGAGGTTTTCCGTAGGCTTGACGGAGAGGGCTTCGAGTTCCTCGGCCGAAAGCGTCACGCGCAGGGCCTCGGCGATCTTGCGGGCCATCTCATCCTGAACTTCGAAAACGTCCTTCATTTCGCGGTCGAAGCGTTCGGACCAGAGCGAGAAATCCGTGCGGGTGTCCACCAACTGCGTGCTGATGCGAAGCCGGGCGCCAGCCCGCCGCAAGGTGCCGGTAAGAACGTAGGCGGCGCCCAGTTGCTGGCCCACCTGCGCCGGCGTCACCGTTTTATCGCGAAACGCCAGGACGGTGGGACGGGAAAAGACGTTCAGCCCGCGAATCTTCGAAAGGTCGGTGATCACGTCCTCGGTAATGCCGTCGCGCAGGTATTCGTCTTCCTTTGCGCCACTCAGGTTCTCGAAGTAGAGCACCGCCACCGACTTCGAGGCCGGCCGGTGAATGCCGGATCCGGGGTCGGAGTCTGTCTTTTCCCGGGCGCGGCGCTTACTCGTCTCCAGGTCGCGTTTCAGGCGGCTGAGGTCGGTCTTCAGCTCGGTGGCGGTCTGGCAGCGGAGATTGCGGTCTTTTTCCAGCGTCTTGTCGAGGATGCGTACAAAGTCGACAGGCAACGACGGATTCAGCTCGGACGCGGGCTTGGGGTCCTGATTCAGGATGGCGTCGAAGATCATCGCCGAGGTATCGCCCGAAAACGGCAGTGTCCCCGTCGCCAACTGGTACAATACGGTGCCGACGGAGAATATATCGGTCCGCCCGTCCACAAGCTGGCCGCGCGCCTGCTCCGGTGACATGTAGCTGATGGTGCCCAGGGCGGAACCCGGCGACGTCAACTCCGCGCTGGCAGCCATTGTCTGCGCCTCGTCCGGGTTCCCGGCGCCGGCTTCCTCCACCGTGATCTTCGCCAGGCCGAAATCGAGGATCTTCAGTTGCCCGCGGTCGGTGAGAAAGAGATTCGCCGGCTTGATGTCGCGGTGCACGATGCTCTTGGCGTGCGCCGATTCCAGGGCGTCGGCAATTTGGATAGCCAGCGGCAGCAGAGCGTCCATCTCCATCGGCTGCCGGCCCATCTTCTGCGCCAGGCTCGAGCCTTCCAGCAGTTCCATCACGATGAAATGCCGGCGTTCGTGCTGCTCAATGGCGTGTATGGTGCAGATGTTGGGATGGTTCAGCGACGATGCCGCGCGCGCCTCCCGCTGAAAGCGTCCCAGCAGGTTGCTGTCCTGCGCCATTTCCGGAGGAAGAAACTTCAACGCCACGCGCCGGCCGAGTTTGGTATCGAGCGCCTCGTACACCACTCCCATGCCGCCGGCACCGATCTTGCGCACAATTTCGTAGTGGCCGACAGATTGACCCAAAAGAGAATCGTCCCCAGTGTTCATATGCGGGCAGATGGTATGTCCCGGAAAGAAAAGTGTCAAGGAGACTTTCGCGCGCGAATGGGAGACTTTCGCGAACCAATGGCTTGTCGAGTGGGTAGCGCACAGGTACGCGCATTTTGCGTTCCTGTGCGGCCTTTCGCTTCGTGTTCGCGACGAGGAACATCGTAACGCTGCTCGAAATCGGCGTTTCAGGATTTGGCGGAGTGGCGGTTGGGGGAATGGCCGGCAATCCTATGGCGGGAGCAGCGGTCGCTGTACTGAATCCGGTTGCAACCGTTATTGGTAATGACGTAACGGAATTTCGGCTGATTTCGAGACATGGCGCCTTCGATGCGGTGATGGTCCAAGCGGCGTTTCTTTATCGGGGCGTTAACTTTGGGGCCCGCCACTGAGAAGGTCCTGGGTGGACATGTCGAGGACCAGGGTGCGTGTGGGGAAGGGCATGTTGATTCCTGCTTCCTGAAACTTCTTGAGGATGCGCTTCCTCAACTCACTCTGCACCAGGTATTGGTCCGTGAACTGGCGGATTTGCACGCTCAGCGAGAAGTCCAGGGAGTATGGCCCGAAACCGGGGATAAACCCCACGGAGGGCTCGGGGTTCGCAAGCAAGCCTTCCAGACCGTCCCGGAGGGCCTCGCGGGTGGCTTCCAGCAGGACCTTCTCAACCCGGTTGGGATCCGTCCCATGTGCTACGCTCACCGGCAGGGTGTAAGACATGCGCGTCTCAGGGGCGGAATAGTTGGTGATGGTGGCTTTGGCCAGGGTGGAGTTGGGAATCACCACGTAGTTGTTGCCCAGAGTCCGCAGGATGGTGGAGCGCCAACCAATCCGCACCACGTATCCTTCCTGGTTGGAATCAAGTTTGATGTAATCATTCGGGCTTACGGGCCGGTCTGCCAACAAATAGAGGCCGGAAAAGAAATTACTCAAGGTCTCCTGCAAGGCCAAAGCGACGGCCACACTGCCCACGCCCAGCGTCGTCCAGACCGCGGTGAGAGAAACCCCGATGTTTTCGAGGAAAATGATGGTCCCCAGCAAGGCGAAGAGCGTGCGTACCACAAACGCGGCGGGCTGGGTTACCCGCAACATGCCGGGCTCCTTCTGGCCTGCCCGGCGCAAGGCAAGGACTATAACCCGGGCGGGATAATACATCATCACCAGAATCACCAGAGCAAATATCAGATGGGACCCGATGTGTTCAAACCGCCTGGGAAGAGGAAGTGATTCCAGACCGAGATAGAGACTCGCGATCAATAGCAAGGGAATGGGCAGAGATTCGAGGAGGGAGAAGAACGCGCTGCCCCCTCCGTTGCCAAGCTTCATCGCCCAACGGTGGAGGACGCGGTTCAGGATAAAACCCGCCAGCAAGGAGCTGATGATCAATGCCCCGAACAACAGCGTATAGAAAATCCCATGGCTCACGTGGAGGGCGCGCGCTAAATCCTCAATCATGCCGTTTTCTCCTCGGGGAGGACAATAATTCAAGATACCCCGTCCCGCCCCTTTGGGGCAACTGCCTTGCGCGAGAGTCGCTGCAGGCCAGGCACGCATCTAATAACTGAGACGCGTGGGTGGCGCCCCGGATAAAGACGCTACCGAGGCGGCGCCATGCACCGGTGTTGGCAAAAGCCAGGGAGAGGCCTATCAACATGCCACCCTGACGTGATAAAGTGCCAAGTCTTAGCCGTCCATCAGGGCAGGCTGTAAATACAGGAACGAGGTTCTAAGGCAATGGCTTCCAAACAAAAAGCTCCCATTGATTACAACACCCTCCCCATTCTCCCCGTCCGCGACACGGTTCTGTTCCCCAACGCCATTCTGCCGCTCACGGTGGGACGCGACAGCTCGCTTAAGCTGATCAACGACCTGAAAGAGGAAGAGAAATATGTTGGGGTCATCTCCCAGCGCGATCCCCGGGTGGACAACCCCCAACCGGTCGACCTCTTTCAAATTGGGACGGTAGCCTTCGTCCATAAGATCATCAAGCTGCCCAGCCAAAGTCTTTTTATCTTCGTTGAAGGCTTGCAGCGAATCGCCATCGAGGAAGTCACCCAGACGGAGCCTTTCCTGCGCGCCCGCGTAAAACCCTTGGCGGATGTTATGCCGAGCGGTAAGGAATCGGACTTTGACGCTCTCGTGCGCAGCGTGACGACGATGTTCCAACAAGTCGTGCAACTCTCACCCACGCTTTCGGATGATCTGCAAACCGTGGTCATGAACATTGACGACCCCAGCCGGCTTTCGGATTTTATCGCCGCCAATCTTCCTTCGCTCTCCAGCGTGGAAAAGCAGGAACTCCTAGAAAGCCTCGAACTTAAGGTTCGTCTGGAGCGTTTGAACCGGCAACTGGCGCGGGAAGTGGAGGTGCTGCAACTCCGCTCCAAGATTCAATCGGACGTGCAGGACCAGGTCACCCAGAGCCAGCGTGAGTACTACTTGCGCGAGCAGATGAAAGCCATTCAAAAAGAACTGGGCGAGGCCGACGAGCAGCAGGAAATCGAAGAACTCCGCAAAAAGATTGACGCCGCGGGAATGACGGAAGAGGCCAGGAAAGAGGCCCTGCGGGAGCTGGGACGATTGGCAAAGATGTCGCCGGCGGCGGCGGATTATCACGTGACGCGCACCTACCTGGAGTGGCTGGTGTCGCTGCCCTGGAACAAAGTCAGCGACACGCGGGTAGACATTGCCAAAGCGCAGCAGGTCCTGGATGAAGACCATTGGGATCTGGAAAAGGTCAAAGAGCGCATTCTCGACTATCTCGCCGTTTTGCAGTTAAAGCCTCAGCTCAAGGGGCCCATCTTGTGCTTTGTGGGGCCCCCCGGCGTAGGGAAAACTTCCCTGGGAAAATCCATCGCGCGTTCGCTGGATCGCAAATTCGTGCGCATGTCGCTGGGTGGAATTCACGACGAAGCGGAAATTCGCGGTCATCGGCGGACTTACATTGGCGCCCTGCCCGGCCAGGTCATCCAAGGGATCAAGCGGGCAGAAACGCGCGATCCGGTCTTTATGCTCGATGAGGTGGACAAAATCGGGCGCGATTTCCGCGGCGATCCTTCCTCCGCCTTGTTGGAAGTTCTTGATCCTGAACAGAACTCGCATTTCCGGGACAACTACTTGGACGTCCAATTCGATCTTTCCAAGGTGCTGTTCATCTGCACGGCAAATGTCCTGGACACCGTCCCCCCGGCGCTTCTCGACCGTATGGAGGTGCTGGAACTCCAGGGATACAGCGAGGAGGAAAAGATCCAGATTGCCATCCGCCACCTGATCCCCAAGCAGACCGAAGAGCACGGAGTCAATACTCCCGAGCAGATTGAATTCTCCCCGGAGGCGCTGGCCAGCATGATCCGGCACTACACGCGGGAGGCCGGCGTGCGGAACCTGGAAAGAGAAATCGCCACGGCCTGCCGCAAGCAGGCGCGCCGAATTGCCGAGGGCAATACGGAAAAGCTACTGCTGACTCCCGACAACCTGCGGGATTTTCTGGGGATTCCCCGCTATCGCCTGGAGACTGAAATCGTGGAACGCACCCGCGAACCCGGCGTGATGGTGGGACTTGCCTGGACGCCCACGGGCGGCGACGTCCTCTACGTGGAGGCTAATGCCATGAAGGGCGGCAAGGGCTTCACCATGACCGGACACGTGGGCCAGGTCATGCAGGAGTCCATGCAGGCCGCGCTCGCCTGGGTTCGCTCCCACGCGGCGGATTACGACATTGACCCGGATTTCTTTCAGTCGAAGGATATTCACATCCACGTGCCCTCGGGGGCCATTCCCAAAGACGGGCCCTCGGCGGGAGTTACCATGGTTTCCGCCCTCGTCTCCGCCCTTACGCGTCGGCCTTCGCGGCAGCGGCTCGCCATGACCGGTGAAATAACGCTGAGCGGACAAGTGCTGCCCGTGGGTGGAATCAAGGAAAAAGTGTTGGCGGCCAAACGGGCAGGAGTGGTGGAAGTGATTCTGCCCGCCGACAACGAGCCCAACGTCCACGAGGATCTGAACCCCGAAATGCTCGAGGGTCTGAAACTCCATTTTGTAAAGACGATTAAGGAAGTGGTTGAGTCAGGTCTGGAAAAAGACCCTGTGCCTACCGAAACGGTTCGGCCGGCGCGCGAAGTGGTCCTGACTCCCGCGGCCGCCGTGGGAACCCCGAATTGAGGCCGGGGCGCAGGGTTAGCAGACTGGGCGGATCAAAGAGGCAGGCGAGGGGGGGCAGCGGAGAGTGTTTCTCTGCCCATGGGCTTTTGTCCCGCGGGTTGCTGAAAAGCCTCCGGTCAGAACGGCAGTGAGCGTGGCTATCGCATGTTGACCGAGAGCGTTGTGACGAAAAACTTCCCAAGCAAAAAATGGTGGCAGGCAATTGCATGTCTCGCGTGCACAGCCGTGCTCTGGGTTCATTTGGATGACTTCGGCGCTACAGAGTTCAGTGGCGGTCGGCTTACTGGCCCGCTGTTTAGGCTGGCCGACCTCGGCTCTTTGCTTTTTCTTGTGGCGTTGGTGCTGACATTCTTCCTTCGACGAACTGCGGCAACGATCGCCCTTGCGGCCACGCTGCTTTGTTTTCCGTTTTACTTGTACATTTTGATGCCGGGACCCTACCGATTGATATTCAAAGGCGAATACTCCGTCCCCCTCTCGGGACGATTTCATTGGGATAGCTGGGCTGTCGTTGGGGTATTGAGTCTCCTGATCGTTGCAATTCTGAGTCTTCGCAGTTACTCCAAAACCCGAGCGGACCTGTAATGTGCTACACGTAAAGGTGGCCACATAGGCGGGCTGACGCACATTCGAATCTCCCACCCAGATTTGATTGCAGAGACAGAAGGTTGCACCCGCGTCCCAGCCACCCTTTCGGGAGCATGCACGTCCTTCATCCGTGCTAGAATCTGCAGTTGACCCGGAAGAAATCCTGATTAGGAGATGGCTGATGAACATTCGCATCGCCCTGGCGGTATTTGTATTCCTGGCGTTGATTCCCGCGCACGCACAACAGTCCAAACCTGCCCTCGTCGCCGAAGGCGGCCAGCCCGATGACCGTGGCTCGGCCCGCGTCCTATACTGGAACACGGTGAAGAACGAAGCGGCCGGGCAGTTCGCCATCAATTACGGACGCCCTGTGTGGAAAAGCATTTACGAAGACCCGGCGAAATTTGATGGCATGACGAAAGGGAAAACCTGGCGGATGGGGAGCAATTTCTGGACCATCCTTGACAGTTGCCTGCCCTTGAAGATTTCGGGCAGGGACGTTTCGGCCGGTTACTATTACCTCGGCCTACACCGTTCGGAAGATGGCCGGAAGTGGAGCTTGGCTTTCATTGACCCGGCGAAGGTCCGCGCCGCGCACATCGACGCGTATGATATTAACAAAGCGCCTGTGGCGTTCGAAGTCCCCATGTCCATCGCCACCCCTGCCGCCAAAGCTGAAAAGCTCACGATTGAGCTGACCTATCCCAAAGACGATATTCGCAAGGTCACGCTCAGCGTAAAGTGGGGGACCCTGGCGCTGACCGCGCCGATTGAGGTCACGGTCGCGGAATGAGGGCAGCTTTCCTCCGTGCCCTTTTTGCCGGCGCGCCGCTCCACACAAAACGCGCCCGCTGGCGGTCCTTGCGCACGCAGTCAATAGGGAAGACCTGGCTGTGAATGACCAGGTATACCCCCGGGGGCAGCAAGCGCGCCGCCAGCAGGCTCTCCGTCAAATTCTGCAAGCCATCGCTCTTCTCGAATCCCAGCGGCGTCATGGCGCCGGTGAGCACTATGGGAAACTTCAGGCGTCCCAGACGTCGTTTGAGCAACAAGCCCGTCTCCACCAGTGTGTCCGTGCCATGAGTAATCACCACGGGGGCCGGGCGCTTTAGTTTCCGTTTCACCATCTGCAATACGCGCTCGCGATCTTCGGGGGTCATCTCCAGGCTGTCTTTGTTCATGATGTGGGTGGTCTTAATTCTGAGGGTGGGGAGTCGCAGCCGGCGCAGATATTGGTCAATCTTCGTGCCGAGATTGGCCACGGACCCTGTGGGCTCCAGGTAGACTTTTTCAATCGTCCCACCAGTTGTAATCACGTAAAGGGTTTGCATGCCGCGACCCGCCTTTCTCCAAAACCCAGAAAGGGGATTTTACTTTAAGAATGCGAATCTTTCCTAGGAGCGTTGGCCGCCCGATTCACAGGGTACGATTACACCATCCTGGTTGCCTATCAAATCCATTTACATTTGCCTCAGAAAACACTATAAGTACCCGAACGCAGTTCCAATAAATTCGCCGACGAGGATTCACCATGTATTGCCGGAATTGTGCACGACAGCTTGCCGATAACGCCGAGTTCTGCGTGGCCTGTGGACAACGGCCGCTCGCGGGCACGCGCTTCTGCTCGAATTGCGGGCAGGAGATGGCTACCAATGTCAGTTTCTGCGCTCAATGCGGCGCTCCCGCCATCGTCGGAGTGGCCAGCGGCGGCAAGGACCTTGCCACCGCCGCCTTGCTTTCAATGTTCCTGGGCGGCCTCGGGGTAGATCGTTTTTACCTCGGCTATACGGGACTGGGGATTTTGAAATTATTTACTCTGGGCGGCTGTGGAATTTGGTCTCTTGTCGATTTGTTCCTTATCATTCTCAAGAAACTCCCGGACGCACAGGGCCGCCCATTGCAGTATGTTTCTCCCAGCCAACCCAGTGATAAGGACTGGGGTTCCGCGCTGCTGATCTCAATTTTTATCGGCTGGCTGGGCATCGATCGTTTCTACCTGGGTTATACAGGATTGGGAGTGCTGAAGCTCTTCACGTTCGGCGGTTGCGGGATCTGGGCCCTGGTGGACTCGATTTTGATTGCATTGAATAAACTGCCGGATTCCAACGGCAAAGCGCTCCGAATGTAGGGGGCTATGGCGGGTTTTTCTAAGGGAATAGCGCGATGGATGGTACTGTCACTCGCCCTGGTGGTTTTGGTGGCGGTCCCACCCGAGATGTTTGCGCGGGGGCCGGACATCTGCTTGTGGAAGCACTTATTTCACCTCACCGCCTGCCCAGGTTGTGGCAGCACTCGGGCGCTGGCGGCTTTCTTCCATGGCCACTTCACGCAAGCCGTCGGTTACAACCGCAATGTGGTGGTGACGGGACCACTCTTGCTGATCCTGTTGGCACAGGACGCTGTGCGCTGGTTAGGGAAGATGGGGGCGCGTTCCTGAACTGCTTCTCCCGCATTTACGGGGCTCCCCGTCGACCGCGCGTAGGCGCCCAGCGCTGCTACGGCGGAAGGCTTTCCTATTCCTTGGGAGTTCCCTTGCATTCCTACCCCGATTCCAATACAGTTCTGAGGTTTCTGTGATTAGCGTCGAGAACATACTGGAATGGACGTGCGGTGAATTGCCAAGGCCGCCGATTGCACGCTGGGCGGCTGTCCTGTTTACCCTTTTCGTTCTCGCGCTTCAGATCTCTCTCGCCGCTTCTCAGGCCTTGCTGGCTGCCGCCGGAGTCCTCTATGTGATTTACCTCTTGCAAGCGCGGCCTCAGGTCCTTTTTTTGCCCGTCAAGCTTCCCCTTGCGCTCTTTTGCATCTTCTCTGTGGTTTCGGTTTTCTGGGCAGCGAACCGTGCCGTGGGCTGGTTTGCGGTCAGAAAACTCGTGTTGTTCCTCATTTGGCTGTTGGCGATGAACCTGGTGGTCAGCGCGAAGCACCTGCGGCGCCTGTTGCAGGGTCTGTTTCTAGTGTCCTTCCTGACGAGTCTCGTGGGCATCGGCCAATTCATTATCCAATACCGCGCCGTGCGTGCGAATGACCCCGGCAACGTTTATTATTACCTTACGTCAATGCGCAGCCGCGGATTTATGGGACACTGGATGCACTTCGGTGGGCAACAGATGCTGGTTTTTGCCTTTCTGCTGGCATTTCTGCTGCTCTCCGACGGTCGACACTCGAAAGTCGAGAATCGAAACTCGGGAGCAGGACGCCGATTTTCGAGTTTCGAATTTCGAGTTTCGTTTCTTTGGTGGACGTTGCTCGCCCTCGTCGTGGTTTCCATTATTCTGAACTTCACCCGCGGAGTGTGGTTGGGCTGTTTTCTGGCGGGGATTTACCTTTTTGCTCGATGGAGACCGAAGTGGCTCTGGGCTTTACCGATCGTGCTGGCCTTGGCCTACGTGGGGGCGCCGTCTTTGGTTCGGGAGCGAGTCCATATGGCAGTGCATCCCCATGAGGACCCCGCGCTATCCATCCGCCTGGAGATGTGGCGCGTCGCGCTAAATATGATTCGCGCCCACCCCTGGGTGGGAGTGGGCCCCAACAACATCGAGGAGGTTTACAATCTTTACCTGCCGCCGGGGAAATCGCCCTCGGTGGGTTATCATAACCACTTTCACAATGACTTCCTTCAATTCGGCGCTGAACGAGGATTGCCTTGTCTGGCGTCGTGGGTGTGGCTCATGGCGGCTTTGGGCTGGTATACTTGGAAGCTTCGGCAGCGGCTTTCCGCGCAAAGGTGGATCGCCGACGCGTCTTTAGCCGCCTGGCTGGCATTGCTGACGGAAGGCTGTTTCGAATTCAACTTTGGCACCTCACCGGTCCTCATGGCGTTTCTCTTCGCCACTTCTACTCCCTTTATAGCCGGGAGGGTGGCTGCATCCGGCGAAGACATGGAGAAAACGGGGGGCGCGGGAGCCTTGCTGTAAATCTCCAACCACCGGCCCAAACTTGTTTTTCGGTGAGTTGCGCTTTTCAGGATACACTTTTTCGAAAATGCAACCTAAGCAGCAGATCTTACGAAGCTCGATTGTGGTGGCGTTCTTCAACCTGCTGGGCGGGCTGAGCGGAATCCTGGTGGAAACCAGCATCGCGGCCAACTTGGGGCTATCAGTTCGCTCCGACGCGTTTTACGTCGCCTACACGATCCCCTACATCATCACCACGTTGCTCACCGCCACGGGGCAGTTTTCTCTAGTGCCGTTCTTCGCTTCGCTGGAATCGAGTAAGGACGAGAAGGAACTCTGGCGCGGTTTCAGTTACGTCGCCAACATTGTTTTTCTGGGGTTGGGGGCAATTTCCGTGGTGGGCGTGGTGGCAGCACCGTGGATTATTCATGGCATTGCTCCCGGGTTTACGCACCAAGAGGTTGCCGTCGCGGCGCAACTCTCGCGCTGGCTCTTCCTCATCCTCATCCCCGCCGGAATAGGAGAAGTGCTGCGGTCCTTTCTCCTCAGCCGGCATTACTTCGGGCTATCGACAGCATCAGGGTTCATCCGCAATGTCGCCTCCATTGTGGTCATCCTCCTGGGATTCCATCGTTTTGGCGTCCAAAGCATCTTCCTTGGGTATTTGGCCGGTTACATGTTGCAGTTGGTCGTCCTAGGCATTCAGATTCTGATGTCTTTTCGCCCCCACTATTCCCTGACGTTGAAAGCCAGTGGCGAATCATTCAGCAACTTGCGCGGAGCGGGAACGGCGCAGTTGGCGGGGGCTCTGGCGTGGCAGGGAGTGGTGATTGTGGAACGCATCATCGCCTCGTTTCTCCCCCCCGGGACGCTGACCGCGTTGAATTATGGTTTCCGGATTCTCGGCACACTTGCGGAACTTCTCGGAGGAAGCGTAGGGACCGCCGCTTTGCCCGTGCTTTCTCGCGCCGTGACTTCCGGAGACCGCGAGGAGGAACACAAGACCTTTCGTGACACGCTGGAGATCAGCCTCTTGCTTCTGACTCCCATGGCGGTCTTCTGCCTCATGCTTTCCCACAACATCATCCGCCTGGTTTTCCAGCGGGGGCAATTCACCTCCGGGGCAACGGAAGTCATGACGCTGATTTTCTTTTATTACAGCCTCAGTTTGCTGCCTTTTGCTTTTCTTCGCTTGCTGAATTTCTGCCTCTTCGCCCGCCGCGAGCCGGGCGTTTACTTCCGCCTCACCCTCGTTCACTACAGCTCGATTCTGATTTTCGATCTTTTCTACGTCTTCGCGCTGCGGGCGGGGGCGAAAGGAATTCCTTTGGGCTTCCTCACGGGCTCTTTGATTGCATGTGCCTTTGCGATCCACAGAAAGCTCGCAGATCTGGACGTGACGCTGGACGCGGTGCTGGGCCACTTTGCCTTGAAAAACCTCGTCGCAGCGGCATTTTCCGCGCTCACCGTGGGAGCTCTGCGATATTGGTGGCCCCTGCCGGACACCGCCGCCCTGGATTTCACCTTCTTGTGCATCACTTGCGGATTGGGCAGTGTTGTGTATCTGGCCACGTTGGCGGCCCTACGCGCTCTTCCTCTGGCGCAATTGGCTTTGCTCTGGTCAGGTGAAAACGCATCTTGAGGTAACCTCTCCTAACGCATCCTTTGAGTTGGGATAATGCCAGCTTCTCAGGAGAAAATGGCCTCCTATAGTGTCTTGGTTGTCACCAACCTTTGGCCCACCGATGCTGATCCGAGTTTCGGCAGCTTTGTGAAGGCGCAGGTGGATTCTCTCCGCCCGCTCGGGGTCGAGTCTGACGTTCTCTTCATTAATGGCCGGGAATCACGATGGAATTACCTTCGCGGTATCCGCCAGGTTCGAAGGCATCTGCGGGCGAAGCGGTACGACTTGATCCACGCGCACTTTGGCCTGTCGGGGTGGGCGGCGCGTTGGCAATCTCGCGTGCCCGTTGTAGTGTCGTTTATGGGTGACGATGTTCTAGGCCATCCCACACGAAGCGGCCGGATTACTCTTGGCGGGCATTTCCTGCGCATCTCCGGATTCATCCTGGCACGCATGGCCACTTCCGTGATTGTGAAATCGCGGCAGATGGCTTGCAAGTTACGCATGCCCTCCGCGCATGTGATTCCCAACGGGGTTGACCTGAATTTATTCCGGCCCGTCGAGCAGGCACAGGCGCGCAAGTTCCTGGGTCTCGACTCGGGGAAAAAGTTTGTCCTCTATCCCTACAACCCCAAGGAACCTCGCAAGCGTTTTGATCTCATTCAGGCCGCCGTTTCCCTGGCGCGCGAACAGGTTCCCAACTTGGAACTGCTGGTGGCTCGCGGCTTGCCCCAGGAACAGATTCCGCATTATATGAACGCTGCCGATGTCCTGGTGATGGCGTCCATGTTGGAAGGTTCACCCAATGCCGTCAAAGAAGCGATGGCGACCAACCTGCCGGTGATTACCGTCGATGTGGGCGACACTGCGGAATTGATCGGCCCCACCGCCGGGTGCTACTTGGTCCGGCGCGAGGCAGCGGCAATAGCGGAGAAGATCGTGGAAGTCTGCCGCCGTGGCGGGCGCACCAACGGCCGCGAGTGGATTCGCAAACTTTCCATGGAAATGGTGGCGCAACAGATCGTGGAAGTCTACGCGGCGACGTTGCGGCGAGAGCGGCATCGGGTGGATGCGGGGGAGGCTCCTCCTCAATAACCCCTCGGCGCAATTTCTCCTCCACCGAGACACGCTGTTTCGATTAGACTCGTTGTTCGAATGCAGTGACGAGTGACAAGTAACGAGCAGGCCAAAGCGGACGACGCGTTTGCTCGTCACTGGTGATTGCTCTTGCGTTTGCGCGTCACTTGTCACTCGTCACTTTTCACTGCTCTTATGTGCGGCATTTGTGGAGTTTTCAATTTCGGTACGGGCGAGCCTGCTGATCCCGTGGCGCTCAAGCGTGCCACGGACGCCATGGCGCATCGTGGTCCTGACGACGAAGGCTTCCACTTGGACGGTGCATTGGGCCTGGGGAACCGGCGCCTGAGCATTATTGACCTGCCGGGTGGCCATCAGCCCATCGCCAACGAGGACGAGTCCATTTGGATTACCTTTAACGGTGAGATTTATAACTATCGCGATCTGCGCCCGGATCTCCTGGCGCGGGGCCATCAGTTCCGGACAAACAGCGACACCGAAACCATTCTGCACCTTTACGAGGAGTATGACCTCAGTTTCCTTGACCACTTGCGTGGCATGTTTGCATTTGCCATTTGGGATAGCCGCAAGCGGCGGCTGTTGTTGGCCCGTGATCGACTGGGAGTGAAACCGCTCTTTTACCGTTTAGAGCCGGGCCGATTGGCTTTTGCTTCGGAATTGCGCACGTTGCGCGAATTGCTGTTGCGGCCACCCGAAATCGATCCCCAGTCGGTTTACGACTTTTTTGGATTTCGTTACATCCCTGCCCCGCGGACCTTCTACCGAGGTGTGGAAAAGCTCCTGCCCGGCCATTTCCTTGTCGCTGATCCCATGGGCGTGCGCACCCATGCTTATTGGGATATCCCCGCGGAAGAAGCAACGGCGAAGTCCGCCAAGGACATTGCCACCGAAGTCATCGAGCAATTGCGCGAGTCGGTGCGCCTGCGATTGATCGCCGATGTTCCCCTGGGAGTCTTCCTGAGCGGGGGAACGGATTCCAGCGCTGTCGTGGCGCTCATGGCCGAACTCGGCGCCCGCCCGTTGCGCACCTTTTCGGTGGGATTTGACGAATCCCAATTTAGCGAGCTGCCCTTCGCACGGGTTGTGGCCAACCGCTACTCAACGGAGCACCATGAACTCGTCGTCAAGCCGGAACACCTGCGGGACGAATTGCCACGCTTAGTGGCGTTCCGGGGTGAGCCCGTTGCCGAACCCGCCGACGTGCCGCTTTACTTGATTTCGCGATTGGCCGCGCAGAGCGTCAAGGTGGTGCTGGCAGGTGAAGGCGGCGATGAGCTGTTTGCGGGGTATCCAAAATATGCCGCCGACCGTTTGGCAGGCTTGGTCTCAGCGTTGCCGCAGGGAGTCACCCGCGCCCTTATCCGTTGGCTGCCGTATCGCCAGCGGCGGGTCAAAATCGCGCTCGAGGCGCTCTCCATTCGCGATGAGGCGGAGCGTTCCACCACCTGGTTCGCATCTTTTTCGCGCGAAGAACGCGAAAGCCTTTTCGCGCCGGAATTCCTGGCGCAAGTGGATCCCTCACATCCGGCGCGGGTCTTTGAGAGCTATTTCGAAAAAGTGCGCGATCGCTCACCCCTCAAGCGAATGCTCTATGCCGACCTGAAGGTGTGGTTGCCAGATAACTTACTCCTGCGGGGCGACCTGATGACGATGGCCGCATCGATTGAGGAGCGCGTCCCGTTCCTCGACCATCGCTTCGTCGAGATGGCGGCGCGCCTTCCCACGCGCCTTCTGACTCGAGGCTTCCAAACCAAAGCTTTGCTCAAGCACGCACTCCGTCCTTATGTTCCAAAAGAGGTGCTGTACCGGCGCAAGGTCGGCTTCGCTCTGCCCATCGGTGATTGGTTTAGGAAGTCGCTGAAGCCACTCATCGCGGACTTGGTTCTTGCGCCGGAAGCCAAGGCCAGGGGTTACTTCAACGTCGCCAACATGGAGCGATTTGTTCGCGAACACTTCGATGGAGTTCGGGACCGGCAAAAGCAGCTTTGGGCTTTGCTGAATTTTGAGTTGTGGTGCCGGAATGCGCAGTGAGCGGCCCGCCGTTTGCATTATCGTCGAAAACTTGCCGGTTCCCTTCGACCGGCGCGTCTGGCAGGAGGCACGCTCTCTCCGCGATGCCGGTTATCGTGTCTCCGTTATTTGCCCGAAAGGAGAAGGCTACCAGCAAAGCTACGAGGTCAACGAGGGCATCGAGATTTACCGGCACGGGATCTGGGAAGCCTCCGGAACCGTCGGTTACCTGCTGGAGTACGGTTGGGCACTCACGGCGGAATTCTTTCTGGCTTTGAAAGTGTTCCTGCGCACCCGGTTCCAAATCCTCCAGGCCTGTAACCCCCCTGATCTGATCTTCCCCATTGCCATCTTCTTCAAGCTTTTCAGCGTTCGCTTCGTTTTCGATCATCATGACTTGAACCCGGAGCTCTATGAAGCAAAATTAGGAAAACGGAGCGGGTTTATCTACGCCATGCTCTGTTTAGCTGAATGGCTCACCTATCGAACCGCCGACATCTCCATCGCCACGAATGAATCTTTTCGTGAGGTCGCCCTCGCGCGCGATGGAATGAAGCCCGAGCGTGTGTTCCTGGTGCGAAGCTGTCCGGACCTCAAGGAAATTCACTTTTCGCCCAGCAGCGAATTGAAGCAGGGCAAACCCTACTTGGTTGCGTATCTCGGAGTAATGGGCCAGCAGGAAGGGCTGGATTTGTTGTTGGAGGCCATCGAATATATCGTTTGTAAACGCCACCGGCAGGACGTTGGTTTTGTGCTGGTTGGCGGTGGGACGGAAAAGCCGCATCTGCAAGCGTTGTGCGCGGCCAAGGGGTTGGATGAGGTGGTAAGATTCACCGGCAAGCTCAAGGGTGCTGACTATGCGCCTTATCTTTCCACCGCGGATGTCTGCGTCGCATCTGATCCGAAGAACTCCATGAATGACAAGTCCACGATGAACAAAATCCTGGATTACATGGCTTACGGCCGGCCCACGGTTCTGTTCGACCTTACGGAAGGACGTCGATCGGCAGGCGATGGTGCCCTCTATGCGCGGCCCAATGATCCCCAGGATCTTGCCGAGCAAATCTTGAAGCTCCTGGATTCAGAGCCTCTACGCCGGCAACTCGGCGAATGCGGCCGAAAGCGCATCGAGGAACGGCTGAACTGGGAGACGGAGAGCAAAGTGTTGCTCGCCGCTTACGCCGCCGCGCTCAAATCGTGAACGCGAGGTCTGCTCTCGAACGTACGGTGGGATACCCGGCCGCTACGGTGGCTTAGCTCGCGCCGCGGCCGAGCAGAACGATGGGAATCGTCCTGAGAAGAATCTTCCAATCGAGCATCATCGACCAGCGGTCAATGTATTCCAAATCCAACTCCATCCAGCGCCGGAAGCTGAGTTTGCTCCGCCCTTCCAATGCCCACAAACAAGTCAGCCCGGGCTGCATCCGTAAGCGGCGCCGCTGCCAGCGCTCGTACTTTTCCACTTCCTCGGGAAGGGGTGGGCGTGGACCTACAAAGGACATATCACCCTTTATGATATTAAATAACTGAGGGAGTTCATCCAGGCTGAACTTACGCATAAAGCGTCCCACCACCGTGCAGCGCGGATCATTCCTCATCTTGAACACCGGACCGTCCACTTCGTTCAGGGCCTCGAGCTCTTCTCGAAGCAGGTCGGCGTCCGCGCGCATCGAGCGGAATTTGTAGAGAGTGAATTTTCGTCCGCCGAGGCCACAACGCGTTTGGCAGAAGAAAATAGGCCCAGGCGAAGTGAGTTTGACCAGCACGGCCAGGATCAGAAGAAGCGGGGAAAGCGCCACCAGCGCGATGAGCGCCGTGACGAAATCAAGGGCCCGTTTGAGCAACAGGAACTCGTCTTCGGGCGTAGAGGAGAAGGTCAGCAGGGGCTTTGAGCCCAGGCGTTCGAGATAAACCTTGGATAGAACTTTGGGGAAAAAGCTGAGCAGCATGCTCGTCTTAACCCCTTCTTCTTCGCAGACAAGAAATGTGTCGCCGAGCCTTTCCAAGTCCTCCTTGGCAACGGCAAAAATCACTTCGTCGATGACGTGGCGGCGGAGCAACTGCGGAAGCTCCGGCAGCGTGACCACCGGATATGACCGGGTGAGACCGGCGGGGAGCGCCTCGGGGGGGCCACTGCGGACGCGAACGAAGCCGAATAACCGCATGCCGCGGGTTTCATTCGCTTCCAGTGCGTGGGCAATTTCCGCTACCTCCGGACCGTCTCCCACCAGGAGGAAATGGCGAAAGCCCGCGACGCTTCTTCGTAAGGGCGCGGCAAAACGCCGCGCCAGCAGGCGGGACATGATCATCAGCAGCAAATCAATCGACGCGTAAATTCCTAACAGCAGGCGGCTGACGTAGTCCAATTTTAGCGCGAAGGGTGCGGCGAAGAGGAGGATGGCGGAGGCGAGAGCCACCTTGAAGGGGTCCGTGAATGCGCGGCGCAGATCCTCCTCCTGCACCTCGCGGTAAATTCCTGCCACTATGCCAACGCTTATAGGGATGATGATGATCAGAGGAGTAAACCCGGGGTAATTGGAAAGCGGATAAAGATGCCGCAAGCTGGTGAGGTGGGAGCGAATTTCAACCGCCAACTCGAGACTCGCGAGTGTCAGCAGGGCATCGCCGAAGAGGAAAAGGATGCCCATTAACCGATTGTGGCGCGCAAACATAATGCTGCCCCTCAGGGCATGAGAACCGGAACTATCTTAGCAGAAACTCGCGCGGGTAAGGCGCCAAGGCCACTCGCTGCAGGGCCGCGCGATGCTGAGGTAGCCCCCCCTGCCAGGCCCGGGCCTGCACCTTGCGAAATAGGCTGGATCGTTGTGGTACACTCGCCCTCGGACGGGCTCTTTGCCTTAACCTCATTCTATGGGAAGTTGCTGATGCTTTGGGCCGTGAGAATCTTTTTTCTGGCCGCCGCGTTACTGGTGTTGCAGAGCGCATGGGCGTTTGTGGATGGGTTTCGCTTTCTGCGTTTGGTTCGAAGGAAACGGAGCAGCCCGCCGGGAAGCTATACGCCATCCGCCGCCGTGGTGATTCCCTGCAAGGGGAGGGATGCGGGATTTGATGCCAACCTCGAACGATTCCTGAGTCAGGACTACCCGCAGTATCAGGTGGTCTTCGTCGTCGCCACCACGAGGGACTTGGCTTATCGAAACCTGCGCGACCGGCTGGAGCCGGTTGAGTCCGGGGCAATCCGCAAACCCCGAACGTCCCTGTTGGTGGCGGGAGTCTCCGGCGAGCGAGGCGAAAAGGTCAACAACCTGCTGTGCGGAATCGAGGCCGTGGGTCACGCCGCCGAAGTGTTGGTTTTTGCGGACATCGATGCGGCTCCCTCTGCGGATTGGCTGCGTTCGTTGGTCGAGCCACTCGGCAACCCTCAAATCACCGTCAGCACCGGCTTCCGTTGGTATCTGCCGGGGGAGGGCTTTGTCTCGCGGCTGCGCGCGGCATGGGACACCTCCATCGCCACCATGTTGAGCGAGGATGATCCCGACTTCGCTTGGGGTGGGTCGATGGCGATCCGCGCCGCCGATTTTCGCAAGCTTGGGGTGGCGGAACGATACTGGGCCAGCACCGTCAGTGACGACTACGCCCTGACGCGCGCGGTTCGCGCAGCGGGTGGAAGGATTTCATTTGAACCCCGCTGCCTGGTGGCATCACGGGAAGAATCGAGCCTGCGGGAATTCCTCCACTGGTCAACTCGCCAAGTCATCCTCACACGAGTCTACGCGGCGCGCTTGTGGAGGTTGGGGCTCGCAACATACCTCTTCTACTGCGGAACTTTCACGCTAGGATTGGTGGTGATGGCATTGCCAGGTGCCACGGCATACCAACGGTTCGCGATGGCGGTGACGCTGATGACGGTTCTCTTGCTCGGGGCGGGTAAAGGCCACCTTCGCTACCTCGTCACGCGGCAACTCTTTCCCACGGAAATAGGCCGTCGGGGTTCCTGCTATTGGCAATTATCGCCTCTGGTTCCGTGGATCATGCTGGGGAACCTCGTTGCGGCCGGATTCACGCGGCGAATCGAATGGCGGGGGACTGAATACGAGCTGGTTTCGCGAGACAAAGTCCGCGTCGTGGGGCGAACTGCGGACTGAACGTGCCCTCGCCCTTCCCACCGTTCGATGGGAACAGCCAGAGCGGGTTAGAAATCCCCTCTAGAGCCTGCCTCGTGGAGGCCGGGTGGCGTGCCGGGAAATATAGCGGGCAGGAGCAACGGCCCGTTTCTTCTTGCGGGGCTCGGCGGCTTCTTCGGGCTCCGAGTGTTCCTCCACCAGCGCTGAGTCCGGGGCAGCGGGCGCAACCTTTGCCAGTACCTGATCCAATAATGCTGCCTTGGGGCCTGACCTTTTCTTGGGCGGGACTGTTGCGTTCTTGTAAGGATGTTCGCTATGACAGGTCTGGCAGACGACCTTCACCACCTTACCCTCCACCATGCTCGCTATCGCATGATTGAGCAGCAGCTTACAACGCGGACAATAGTCGTCGATTTCATCACCCAGGCGTAACAACGGAGCGGTCATTGGGCGAACCCTCGGCAGATGCGCATATTTTCTCGACAGAAACACAAGCGCCGCCATTATAGCGCGAGGAGCGCAAAAACGAAACCGTCTGCACGATTTGTGTCTGCGCGATTTGACACCCCCCTGCTATTACAGTTATTCTGACTTGTGGCCTTTGGGGTGGGGGGCGTATCTGTGTAAGCATCCGGACGCCGGGTTACAGCCTCGAAAACACTGTGGTGTGAAGCTCCCCGCTCACGGGTAGATGGAACTGTTGGTTATGACTTTTCTATTAACTGTCTTGGACAGGATGGCACGCCAGACGCTTCGTTTGGTCACGCTACCCCTTCTTCAGGCGCCGGAAGAAGCCCTGATGGGCGGGCAGGCGGTCATCGAAGGGGTGATGATGCGATCGCCGCACTCGTATGCTGTGGCGGTGCGGCAGCCCCGCGGCTCGCTGGCGGTGACACAGGCGTACATGGACCGGCCTTCGGAAAAGCACCCATGGCTGAAGTACCCCATCTTGCGTGGACTCGGGGTGCTGGGGCAGGCGCTGGTGCTGGGAATGCGCGCGCTACGATACTCCGCCGAGCAGGCGCTCGAGGAAACGGAGGCGGCGGGCGCGGAGGGCGCAAAGCCCAAGAAGGCCGCAGAACTCAGCGGTTGGATGCTGGCTGCCAATATCGCTTTCTCCCTGGCGTTTTTCATTGTTCTTTACAAGCTTGTGCCGCTTTATCTGGCCACCGGTATAACCCATCGGTACCTGCGAACCGACAATAACCTGGCATTCAATTTGTTGGACGGCACAATCCGCATTGTCTTGTTCCTAGGTTTTCTGCTCCTTATCGCGCAATGGAAGGAAATCCAGCGAGTGTTTGAGTACCACGGCGCCGAACACAAGGTGGTGTGGGCTTTTGAAAAGCGGGGCCCGATTGATGTGGCTGCAGCGCGCGCTTGCACGCGTTTTCATCCCCGCTGCGGTACGAGTTTTCTTCTGGTCGTCATGGGCATTGCCATGGTGCTCTACATGTTTCTGCCCTTTCATTCTTTTTGGCTGCGATTCCTGGGGCGGCTCGCTCTGCTGCCGGTGATCGCCGGCATTTCCTACGAGTTCATCCGCTTTGCCGCGAAGTCAAAGGGTCCGCTGTGGAAATGGACATCGCAACCCGGCCTCTGGCTTCAGCGCGTCACCACTCGCGAGCCTGACGATCGCCAATTGGAAACCGCAATCAAGGCCTTGGAAACGGCCATGGCGCTCGAGCAGAATCGCGGCGGCGAACTGATTGTGGCGTGATGAAGATCGAAAGTCGAAATTCGAAACTCGAACTTCGCCGCGAGCCGCGGAGTGAAAACCCGTCGTCTGGGGTCTGCGGCTCTTGGCATTGAACGCACTGCAAACCTATAAACCAAGTCCGCGCTATCCGCCCAAGCGCTATCGCGATTTTCGAACTTCGATTTTCGAATTCCGACTAACTGTGTGTACGGAGCGACTCTTGCACTATTTCGACAAGCTTGCGGAAATCGAATCCGAGTACGAGGGGCTGACGCAGCAACTCGGCAAACCCGAGGTATTGGCGGATAACGCTGTCTATCAGAAGACGGCCAAGGCGCGCGCGGATCTTACGGAGATTGTGGAGAAGTTTCAGGAGTGGAAGACAATTAGCAAGTCGGTCAAGGAAACGAAAGCGCTGGTGGATGAGTCTGCTTCTGACCCGGAAATGAAAGCCATGGCGCATGAGGAACTCCTCGAGCTGGAGAAGCGCCAGGAAAAGGTCGAACAGGATCTGAACGTCTTGCTCCTGCCCCGGGATCCCAACGACGAGAAGAACGTGGTGCTGGAAATCCGCGCCGGTACGGGGGGCGACGAAGCCTCGCTGTTTGCCCAGGAAATCTTCCGTATGTACACACGCTATGCTGAGACGCAGCACTGGCGCGTGGAAGTCCTCTCCACCAGCGTGTCGGGAGTGGGCGGGCTGAAGGAAGTTATTGCCCTGGTGGAGGGGCAGAAGGTCTACAGCAAACTCAAATACGAAAGCGGCGTCCACCGCGTGCAGCGCGTCCCGGAAACCGAGCAGCAGGGGCGCATTCACACCTCAGCCATCACTGTGGCGGTTCTGCCGGAAGCGGACGAAGTGGAAATCCAAATCGATCCCAAGGACATTCGCATTGACACGTTCTGCTCCTCGGGGCCGGGCGGGCAGTCAGTGAATACCACCTATTCCGCCGTGCGCATCACGCATTTGCCGACGGGAATGGTTGTTTCCTGTCAGGATGAGAAGTCGCAAATCAAGAATCGCGCCAAGGCCATGCGGGTTCTTCGCTCGCGGCTCTACGAATTGGAGTTGCAGAACCAGCAGAAGCAGATCATCGAGGAGCGCCGCTCCATGATTGGGTCGGGCGACCGCAGCGAGAAAATCCGGACCTACAACTTCCCCCAGAACCGCGTAACGGATCATCGCATCGGGCTGACCCTGCATCAGCTCGACCGAATAATAGATGGCAAAATCGACGACATCATCGACGCGCTCATTGCATATTACCAGGCAGAGAAATTGAAGCAACCTCCCAAGCACCAGCCGGGAGAGGAAGAAGCGCCCTCCGCACTGGCCGGATAAGTTCTTATTGATGATTTTCGATTGGCGATTTGCCATTGCCGATTTTCGATTGCCGATTGTCGATTGAACCGAAGATAGTCACCGGTCATCAGTTCACAATTTTCATGAACGGCGTTTACTGACCACCGATAACTGGAAACTGACGCCTTTCAATCGGCAATCGAAAATCGTCAATCGACAATCCCCCATGCCTCCGCTCCGCGCCACACTCCGGCAAGGACTCGAAACGCTCCTCGCCCATAAGGTGCCTTCCGCGCAACTTGCCGCGGAACTGCTGCTGATGCACGTTCTGGGGTGCGACCGAGCTTACCTCCACACGCATGCGGAGGAGGATGTGCCGCCGCCGGCCAACCAGCGCTACTTCCAATTGATTGCGGAACGGGCCAAGGGCAAACCGACTCAATACATCACCGGCCATCAGGAATTCTGGGGACTGGATTTTGAGGTAACGCCGGACGTGCTGATCCCGCGCCCGGAGACGGAGCACCTGGTGGAATGTGTGCTCGATCTGGCGCGCCGCCAGGGCCATGAGAAGGATGCGCGCCTGCGGATTGTGGATGTGGGCACAGGGTCAGGATGTATCGCCCTGGCCCTGGCTTCAGAATTCCCCCGCGCAATTCTGTTTGGCGCGGATATATCGCGCCCCGCACTGGTGGTGGCTTCGCGAAACGCGGTGCGTCTCGGCATGCCGGAGCGCGTCAAGTTTCTCGAAAGCGACCTACTGAAACGGCTGCTGGAGCCTGACTTTGCCGGGACATTTGACTTTGTGCTCTCCAATCCTCCCTATGTCGGTAAGCACGAAGTTGACAAGGTGCAGCGTGAAGTGCGCGACTTCGAGCCGCGCCTTGCCTGGGGCGGCGATCTCGAGCGCGGGGAAGAAATCTACGCCTGCCTATTCCCACAGGCTCTCCAAGTCCTGAAGCCCGGCGGGCACGTGGTGGTGGAAATCGGTTACAACATGCGCGAGCGCGTGCTGGCGCTACTGGGCAGCGAATGGCAGGAGATTGAAGTGATCCCCGATTTGGCGGGAATTCCCCGGGTGGTGAGTGCAAGAAAGTTGTAAGGGGTGAAACAAATTCTGAATTATGTATGCTGAATTATGAATGCGAGACCGCTTGGGCATACTCTAGTGCCGCCGGGATTTGAGGCCCATTTAGAATTCAGCATTCAGAATTTGTTCATCCCAACACCCAGATCCTTGTAAGATTCTCACTGCCATGCTCCGCCAAATCCTCCACGTCGACATGGACGCCTTCTTCGTATCGGTGGAGGAGCTTGAAGACCCTTCCCTAAAGGGGAAGGCGGTGATTGTGGGTGCCGACCCCGACGGCCGCGGCGTAGTGGCGGCGGCAAGCTACGAGGCGCGCAAGTTCGGCGTGCATTCGGCCATGCCGATTGGCACGGCGAAGAAGCTCTGCCCGCACGCGATTTTCCTGCGTGGCCAGCATCACAAGTACGGCGAGTATTCGTGCCGGATCCATCGGATCTTCGAGGAATTCACGCCCGTGGTGGAGATGGTTTCAATTGACGAAGCTTATCTTGATTTCACCGGTTGCGAAAGGCTGTATGGTTCAGCGTTTCGCGGCGCCGACCGCTTGATTCGCACCATCAAGGAGCGTACGGACCTGAATTGTTCGATCGGCCTTTCCACTTCCCACCTCGTTTCCAAAATCGCCTCGGACCAGGCAAAGCCCCACGGGCTCCTTTACGTTCTGCCTGGTTGCGAGTCGAGGTTTTTGGCGCCGCTGCCCATTCGCCGCATGCCGGGCATCGGAAAAGTGACCGAGCCGGAGCTGCGCTCGCTGGGCATCGTGGCCATCGGCGACCTGCAACAGATGGGGCGGGAGAAACTGGGCGCGCGGTTCGGGAAGTTCGGCGAGTGGCTTTACACCAAATCCTGCGGCCTGGATATCGAAGCCTACCAGTACGAAGAAGAGCCCAAGTCGATCAGCCATGAGACCACTTTCGACACCGACATCGACGACCGCGAAGAAGTGGAGCGAACGCTCTCCTACCTGGCGCAGCTTGTGGGCAGGCGCCTGCGCGACCACCGCCTTTTCGCCCGCACAGTGGGGCTGAAACTGCGCTTTGCTCCTTTCAAAACCCTGACGCGCGACGTCACGTTGGATGAACCCACCAACCTTGACGCCGTCATTTTCTCGAGTGTGCTGAAGCTGTTGGAGAATGCCTGGAACGGCAAGCAGAAGATCCGCCTCATTGGCGTGCGCTCGTCGAATCTGGAGCGCGCCGTTTTCCAGCGCAGTCTGATCGACGCGGCGCAACATGAAAAGATGGATAAAGTGCTCAAGGCGGCTGACAAGCTTCGGGAAAAGTTTGGATTTGAGGCTGTACAATTGGCACGGTCTGTCGAGACGGGAGACAAGCCAGCATGCAAGACGCGGAAGTTTTTGGGGCGGGAGTAGGCCCGCTCCATTCGCCAGGCAGGCGACACCCTCACCCGGTCGGACCACCGTCTATCGCCGCGGGCAGCCAAAGGAAGTAGACTGGAATGAATCTGGGAGGCATCATGAAAACCGCCTATCTCGACATTGAAACCAGCTACCACGGGACATTCACCGATCAGCGGCTGTTCAAGGACTGCAAGCATCACCGGATTACGGTGATCGGCGTTAGAATTCTGGATGGCGAGACCGATGCTTTCATCCAGTTGGTGGGAGAGGATGTGACGCGGGCTAACTTGCTGTTGGTGCTGCAAGGAGTGGAGCGATTGGTGACGTACAATGGGCGGTCGTTTCCCGACAAGGTGAAGGGTTATGTGGGGTTTGACTTCCCCGTGATCGCGGCTCAACTGGGAGTGGTGCTTGACCAAGAATTCGCACACGTGGACCTGTGTCCGGAATGCTGGAGGAAAGGCCTTTGGGGCGGGCAGAAGGTGGTGGAGCAGAGCCTGGGGCTTAAGCGAAAACTTCCGGGCAAAGACGGCAAATGGGCCGACGAAATGTGGAAGAAATACGAAACCACCCGCGACGAGAGCCTGAAGAACGATGTCCTCGCCTATAACCGGGAAGACGTCATGATGCTGCGCTCGATCGAAGAGGCATTGGAGAAAAGATAAGCAGGGCTTTACAGGCTGTGGTAAACCCCCTCACCCACCGCCTTGCGGTCCCCCCTCTCCGAAGCTGTGAAAAAATCGCCAACTTCGCGCAGAGACGCAGAGGCGCAGAGATACAAAATAAGTAACTGCTCTGTTTTCTTTTTCGCCTCTGCGCCTCCGCGTCTCTGCGCGAGATGCTTTTGCTCGTTCCGGAATCTCTTCACAACTTTTCCCCCAAGGGGGCGAGGGAAAAACATTAACATTGGTGCTATAGTTAAGTTCGACCATCATGCCACCCCCACGCGAGCCCGCCGAGTTCCGCTGCACGCGCCATCTTGAATTGCAGGCCTTGCGCGAAGGGCACCGGTTCATCGCCGGTTGCGATGAAGTCGGGCGCGGGGCGCTGCTGGGCCCACTTTATGCCGCTGCGGTCATCCTCGACCCCACGGAATCAATCTCCGGCATCGACGATTCCAAAAAGCTCACGGCGCAACAGCGCGAGTTGCTGGCAAAAAAGATCCGCGCTAAAGCTCTGGCGTGGCACGTGGTGGCGCTCACCGCCGAGGAAGTGGACGCGCTGAATGTTCATGAAGCCTCGCGGCAAGGCATGCTGCGAGCGCTCAAGGCTCTTGTCCCCGCGCCCGATTTCATCCTCACCGATGCCATGCCCCTGCACAAACCCGGCGAGGACTTTAGCATTCCCCACCGCGCCATCATTCACGGTGATGCGCGCTCGGTTTGCATTGCCGCCGCGTCGATTCTCGCCAAGGTGGCGCGTGACGAGCACCTCACCAAACTCGATGGAGTGTTTCCGCAATACGGCCTCGCCAGGAACAAAGGTTACGGCACGCGCGTTCACCTGGAAGCCCTCGCGCGCTTCGGTCCCTGCTCCGAGCACCGCAAAACCTACCAACCGGTGAAGGATTACCTGCTCCCGCTATTCCCTTTAGCGTCGCCGGCGTGATGGGGGGTGAAATCCCCGACACCCTCCGTAGTGATGACGTCGCCCCTCCAGAGACTTGAGGAAGCTTTCCGCTTCTCTTACCCATGACGGAATCACCCGATGACCCGATTTCCTGCGGGAGAGGACGGGATGTAAGATTCGACGATCCCAAGACAGAAGACTTCATTCTGAGTGCGAGTTTGGGTTAATCTATTAGCTCATCCACTGGAAAGGGGACTCGGTATGATAAGCGAATTGAAGGATAAGGTGGCCGTGGTCACCGGCGGGTCGCGTGGCATCGGCTACAGCATCGCGCAGGCCTTGCTGGCGGAAGGCGCGAACGTCTTCATTTGCGGGCGCGATCCGAAATCAGTGCTGGCGGCTCTGGAAAAGCTACGCATCGCAAGTCCTGCCAATGTGGACGGCTCGGCGGCGGACGTCCGCAATTACGAAGACTGCCGCAAGCTGATTCGGGTGGCGGCGGAACGATTCGGCGGCCTCGACATCCTGGTGAACAATGCCGGCGTGGGCGTCTTCAAGCCCGTCGACCAGCTCAGCGTGGAAGAGTGGGACGCGACGATTCAGACCAACCTTTCCGGGGTCTTCTATTGCTGCCGCGAAGCCATTCCCCTGATGCGCAAGCGCGGCGGCGGGTACATCTTCAATATCTCGAGCCTCGCGGGCGTCAATCCCATGCCCAGCGGCTCCGCTTACAATGCCTCCAAATTCGGCCTGAACGGTTTTAGCGAGGCCATGATGCAGGACGTCCGCTACGATGGCATTCGCGTCAGCTACCTGATGCCGGGCAGCGTGGACACGGAATTTGTCGCCGCCCCGGGGGCAAAGTCCGGGGCTGGCTGGAAACTGACGGCGGAAGACGTCGCCAAAGCGGTGATCGATCTCTACAAGTTCCCGCGCACCGCTTTGGCCAGCCGAATTGAGATGCGGCCATCACAACCACCCCGGAAGAAATAGCCGGCCGCCCCGTGAGCCCGTTGGCACCGGCGAATTACCCGTGAGGTTTGGCCCTGCAGCCGGTAACTTGATGACGGTGCGTTGCATGCAAGAAGTGGAGGCAGCGCACCGATCAGTAAGGGACCCGTGGCCGCCGCAATAGCCGGCGCCCCGCAGTTTCCCCCCTCCGTGCGCCCGCAAATCGTCTAAAGATTCCGCCCTGACAACCGATGGGAGAGTAGAAGGGTCTGGAATAGTCCGGGCAAGAGGTCCGGTTTGGGCGTCAGCGTGGCAATTGGCGCGCCGCGCACCCCGGCCGGTGGCCCCGAAATCAACGATGATGAGAACTGGCGGCCTGCGACCGCTTTCCGAATCGGCCTTGTCACCCGGACTTATCCAGGCCCGCTGAACACCGTTTGAGGAGGCGAATATGGCTACCGCGACCGCTCAACTCTTCCCTTGGAGCGACACGTATAGCGTCAACATTGGCATTATCGACATGCAACATAAAGCCCTGGTGGAATTGATCAATGAATTACACCACGCCATGATCACGCGGACGGGCAAGGAGCAACTCGGCAGAATCCTTTCCGGCCTTATCAAATACACACAGGGTCACTTCAAGGCGGAAGAAAGCCTCATGCAGTCAAACCAATATCCCGATTACATCAATCATAAGGTCGAGCACGACGCTTTTACCAAGAAAGCCCTGGATTTTCAAAGCAAATTTCAGACCAATGAAATCGGGCTGACGATTGAGGTGATGGATTTCTTAAAGGATTGGCTGATCCAGCACATTATGGGTGTTGACAAGAAGTACGCTCCGTTTCTGAACTCCAAAGGAGTGCGCTAGCACCAAGGCAGCAGTCCACCCCATCCGCGCACGTCCCATGGCAAGCGCCTTCCAACTTGTTGCCGCTCCTCCTCCCGAGCCCGGTGGGCAGCCCATGCCGGGCAAGGCAAAAGCGGAATGCATTGCCTCAAGAGATGGACCGGCATGAGCATGACCCCGATTCCTCAGGTGGCTGACGCCGAGGACTTCGTCCCGCTGCCGATTTCCTCAAGCAATGGTTGGGGGGAAGAGATCATGGATATCGACATGAAGTTTGCGTCACTCCTCAAGAACAAGGGCGTGCCGTAAGGAAAGGTCCTATTGAGCACTGCAGATTATACTGGCAAGACCCCCTCACCCCCGGCCCCTCGCCCCCTTGGGGGC
>Ga0326728_10003847_pt1 | contig 45607 bp, 47 predicted proteins | sample MB3enrmetagenome_FD_207602 | JGI IMG/M metagenome (GOLD analysis project Ga0326728, IMG submission 207602) | Lab enriched peat soil microbial communities from McLean, Ithaca, NY, United States - MB31MN | ecosystem: Environmental > Terrestrial > Soil > Wetlands > Peat | place: USA: New York...
TGAAGATGGATTATTGCAGGCATCGGGGCATGAGCAAGGCGCACCAGATAGCATACCTGAAATGGTATTGCTACCTGAAAAACGCCTGATTTTTCAACACTTTTTGACCTTTATGCCCGCAATGACAACTAAACTGCAAAAAGACACTACACTAAAAAGCCAAACGAGGAAAAGTTATGGAAAACATTTATAACGACATCAGCCGCACGACGGGCAACACACCGCTTGTACGCATCAACAGCCTTGCCAAAGAGCTGGGCGGGGAAGTGCTGGCCAAGGTGGAATCGCGCAACCCGCTGTCCAGCGTAAAGGACCGCATAGGCGTTGCCATTATCGACGATGCCGAAAAACGCGGCCTTATTAAGGCAGGCACCACGATAATCGAGCCGACCAGCGGCAACACCGGCGTTGCGCTGGCTTTTGTGTGCGCCGCGCGCAAGTACCGCCTGATACTTACAATGCCGGAGACGATGAGCGGCGAACGCCGCCAGATATTAAAAGTCCTCGGCGCGGAGCTTGTGCTTACCGAAGGCCCAAAGGGGATGAAAGGCGCTCTGGAAAAGGCCGAGGAGCTGCACAAGCAGATAAAGGGCAGCATAATCGCCGGGCAGTTCACCAATCCCGCCAATCCCGAAATGCATCGCCGCACGACGGGGCCGGAGATAATTTCCGCCACCGGCGGCAAGGTGGATTATTTCGTCTCGGGCGTCGGCACCGGCGGTACCATAACCGGCGTGGGCGAAGTGCTTAAGGCGGCAAACCCCAATGTCAAAATAGTAGCGGTGGAACCTGCGGACTCGCCGGTGCTGTCCGGCGGCAAGCCCGGCCCGCACAAGATACAGGGCATCGGCGCGGGCTTTATCCCGGAAGTGCTGAACATGAAAATTATCGACGAGATAATTCAGGTGCAGTCGCCCGACGCGGGTGAAATTGCGCGCCGTCTGGCAAAAGAGGAAGGGATTTTTGCGGGCATCTCCAGCGGCGCGGCTATGTGGGCGGCGCTGCAAATAGCAAAACGCCCGGAGGCGAAGGGCAAACGCATAGTGGTCATCCTGCCCGATACCGGCGAGCGTTACCTGTCCACCTGGCTGTTTGAAACCGCGAAATAAAGTTGTTTTGCAAATAAAGCGGCCCCAATAAGCCGGGGCCGCTTTTTAATTGGAATACGCCGCTAAAACCAATATCCCGGCAATCGCTTTACTATTGGCTTTACTTATACTTTACTATTGGCTACAAAGTGCATACATCCCTTTGGCGACGGCAAATGTTTTGCAAAGCAATCAGCCCCAATAAACCGGGGCCGCTTTTTAATTGGAATGCGCCAATTGGAATTTGCCCGTTGACCATGTCGGTGGGTGGGATTTATTAGATTTGTTAGATTTATTATTGACATTCCGATGTGAGTAAGGTACTATAAAGGCAGGGTGGGGATCTCGCATACAACAACTATTGTAATTTCTGGAATGCCTTTTCTCGGCAGATGTAGCGTCGTGCCGAATTTGGCTTTATCTTATTTCATGGGCAAATTGAAGTCGCGGGCAGCAGCGGAATGCGGTTATCTGAGGAGCTTTGGAGGCTCAAAAAATGACAGTAAGAACGCATATTTTCATGAAATTATCAAAAATAGCGACTATCGGGGGGATACTTCTTTTCATCTCTCAGATCAGCCGTTCTCAGACAGTACCGGATACGGTTCAGACTAAACCGCTTGTTTCGACGCAGAAAACACTTGAGGAACGTTCCACAGATGTCAGTTTCGTCGGCGATATGGACCAAGTGGAAGCTACTATCAGAGCGGCTATCGCACAAAGGAATAAAGATGCGGTGCATCCCCAATCAGCAACTGATGAGGAAAAAGCGGTAGCCGTAGAAATGGCGAAAGTTAAGGAATTGAATACAACCATGAAGGAATTAGTGGTTCCTCATGAGGAACAAGTGCTTGAGTGCAAGCGCGATGTCGAATGTCTGTCCTCGTCTGGTGATAAAGAATTGGCAAAAAGCACATCATCGTGGCAGGGGTATGACTATAAAGCAATGGCCAGCATGCTTAAGGGTGATGCCGACGCTTCCTTGGCAGAATATACGCAGGCTTTCAATGTGGCGCCTGCTGCTATGAAAGGATGGTATAAGGCCATGATGGGCACGTGTTATACCATGAAAAAAGACAAGGAAAACTTGGATAAAGCTCTTGAGCAATTTGATGCTGCAATTGCTGATGGGAACAACTGGATTGCCATTAAAACTGCGCATTTGAATGAAGCGGCGATTTATCTCTTGCGTAAAAACTACCCCGCTTTTAGTGAAAACATAGATAAGTTTTTTGCAATGGCTCCAGCGCCGGAAAGGAAAGTAATTGCCGAAAGTGATATTTGCAAACAAGCCCTTTCGGCAGGGCTCAATACAAAGGGATGTGTGCAACAGTCAACAGAAAATTCTAAAACCGCAACCAATTAGGTGCGGCTGGGAGGCTCTAAAATGTCTAATCCTGAAATGGTTCAGCCTAAAGGGAACTCATGCAATTATTGCTATACATGTTCTCTGTGTGCGGCTTGTGTGCTATGCCCAGTTACGGAACTTACCGGGAGTGTCGGAGTAAATGGTACAGCGGTAACTACTAACGCAGTTAGCTAGCAGGAACCGTTCATCTGTACAATATCATTCAGAAGGAGAGAACCATTATGTCTAGTCCGGAAATAGTTCAGCCTCGGGGAAACTCATGTAATTATTGTGCATTGTGTGCCGGTTGTGCAGCCTGCATATTGTGTCCAGTGACAGAACTTGCTGGTAGTGTTGCAGTCAATGGTTCTGCCGGAGTTACCAAAGTCACCGATTAGTGTCAATTAGGGGAGTGGTTGGATGGCATTCGTGAGTTGAATCCAGCCCTCCCCTGATGACCTTATTTGTTTATTTTGTATTACTTGACGTGCGGTGCAATTCTGTTGGGTCAATCCTGATGCCTTAACTAAGTTGTTTTATTTACCATGCTGGTCTATATATTGCAGACCCGCCTTATTGTGTTGTATTAACAGCGGGCGACAGGCAAATGTCTTTAATAAAGAAAGGAGAGTACTATGGAGCAATACTTCAAACTACCGGATAATGCAATTTATCAGCGTACTCCTGATGGTGCCACATTATATACTGTGTTTTCCGATGAGAACGGATGGCTTAGAAAGAAAAGATTGGCTGTAAATAGGGATGGTTCGAAACTATTGGAATTGTGTGATGGCGAAAAAGAACTGGGAGCGGTGATACATACGCATAATAAGCAGTACCCGGACAATATTGTATTGCCGGATGTTGCCAGCAAATTTTTTTCAAACGCGTGCAAAGATGGATTGTTGGAAAGCCATTCCGTACGGCAAACTGCCAGCACTTGCCGGATAGCTGGTTCTTATACCCATTATTATCCAGAGCATACCGCAATTGAATTGACCTCTCAGTGTAACTATAGATGCAAACACTGCTATAGAGGCAGTTCTCCGGAAAATGACACTCATATTGATTATGATATTCTGATGCAATATCTTAATGAGTTTTATAATCAGGGCGGCACAGTTATAGAGCTAACCGGGGGAGAACCATTGTTGTATAAAAGATTTTTCGATGTTTTGGAATGGTCTGCTAAAAGATTTGAAATAACAGGGATTCTGACAAACGGATATTTCCTGCAGGACGAGGCAGTAGAAAAGTTATTGCCATACAAAGAAAGACTTGTCTTAAACATCAGTCTTGATAGTCACAGACCTCAATTCCATAACGAGTTCCGCGGAAAAAATGATGCTTTTGAGCAGACACTCAATGCGATTAAGTTACTGGGGAAACATAAATTCATTTTTCGTGTCGCTATGAGTGTTACAAAAGATAATTTTTTCGATATGGAGGACACTCTAGAACTAGCCAGAAAACATGGGGCTACATTATTCGGATATAGTCCTGTTTTCAATTTTGGCAGGGGAGAAGCTCTGTGTGAATATGTTGCTAAGGAATCCCAGACACATACATCTCAAGAGTATCTTGATTATGAATTGGCATTTCAGGAACGAAACAAAGATTTCATCCATTTTACTTCAGATGAAACCAAGAAGGCGCTGGAAACGGGCAATTGCGGTATTGTCCATCGGTCTATAACCATTGGGCCTGATGGAGAGGTTCGCCCTTGTGTAATGTTCGACAGCGGGTTTAGATTGGGGAACATACATAAGCAGTCATTCACTGAAATTTTTGGTGGTAAATGGGGCGAGATTTTCCATGAGTTGCCCTGTCCCAAGGAATCAATTTGCGGTAGCTGTAAAAATATTGGATATTGTAAAAATTGTGTCCTTCGTGGCATGAAAATGGGAATGGAAATGCCTGAGTGTACATGGCTCAAAAAGACAGGGATTGCTAAATACCTTCAGACAAAACCTGCGGAAAAAATATGTTCAAACACGGCGGAGCCATATTATGGATAAAGTGCTTGAAGTTAAGTCACTTACTAAAAAGTATAGTCCGACCACAGGTGTGGGAAATGTTTCGTTTAACTTGTGCAAAGGTCAGATTCTCGCATATCTTGGTCATAATGGTGCGGGCAAAACAACCACTGTGCGGTCGTTGTTGGGGCTCATGCGTATTGATTCCGGCGAGATTCGATATTTTGGCAGGACATATAACACCTATAATGGCGATTTTGACCGGGTGCGCGGTGAGATAGGTGTCTGTCTGGACACTCCCGGCTTTTATCCCGATATCAGTGCTTGGCAAAACCTGGAGTTTTTTGCTGGACTTTATGGGTTGGAAGGCACGGAATTCAATAAAAGAAGCGAAGAACTGCTCCAAGAAATGGATTTATATGATTCCAGACTGAATAAACCAAAAACCTTTTCAAAAGGTATGCTACAAAAGCTGGCCCTTATCCGTGCAATATTGCATAAACCCAAAGTACTTTTTTTGGACGAACCCACTAGTGGTCTTGACCCTGCCGCCCGTTTATTAATGCGAAATTATCTCGGTATGTTGGCTAAAAAAAATGGCGTTGCAATATTTCTTACATCACATGATTTGAATGAAGTGGAGCAACTGGCGGATGATGTGATTATTCTTGAGAAAGGAAAAATAAAGCTGCAAGGCGAGTTGTCGAAACTCAAACGAATGCAATCCGGGTATGATTATATTGTCACAATAGACATGTCTATAGGTGAAGCGAACCTTAAAGCCCTTGGTGAAGCCTTGCATGTGAAATTAATCCGCGCAAGTGAAGATAAGGTTTTCATTACTGGGACTGCAGCACTGTCTCTTGATAATATTATTGACGAATTTGGTAAACAGAATGTAAAAGTGCTGGAATTCCGAAAGGAAGATACGAACCTTGAACAGATCTATTTTAATTCTCTAAAGCAAAATGAATCTGCAAATTAACAGGGTGGTTTTCAAGCATGAGTTTCAGAAGTTGTTGTGGAATCCCGTGACATGGGCACAATTGCTTTTTTTCCATGCTTATGCAGGGTATTTCATGATAAAAGCAGGGCTGGGAACATTTTCCCCGGAGAATAGTGTACTTTCCAACTATATATTATTTTTCGGAAGTGCCATATTGTTGCTTTTAAATAGTATTTCCGCAGGGTATGTGTTCGTCAGGCCCAAAATGTATCGTGTAATAGACATTTTGCTGGCGACACCATTATCATTAAATTCATTTGTCTATACAAGTATAGCTGTATGTTTCGCCTTTAATAGTGTTAACTTTCTTGTGCATATGGCAATAGTATTGAGCGTATGCCACCAAGTTCCCGGTGTGCGGGATTACATTGCAAGTTTAATCGCGTTAGGTATAAATTTGCTTACATTACTGTTGGGCGCGTATTATACATTGCAGTCAAAAAATCCGTCGCAATATACTGCGGTCATGGTGCTTTTAAGTATCATGCTTTTAACCGGAGGAGTGCTGGCTAAATCCAAATTACATCTTTCTGGTTCAGATATGCTGATTGTGCTAGTGATACTGCTGATAGCCATTCAGATGTCCTATAAAGTTGTCTTGCGCCACATTGAAAAGGAGATAGTGATAACGACATGAGTTTTTATATAAAATTCGCACGAGTAACTTTTGCGCGTGTTCTGTCAACATCATATGTGTATATTTTATGGGGTATGTTTACAATACCGGCACTACTATTGTTGTGGCAAGTAGGCGATGCCCTCAAATCTCAGCGAATGGCTGAAGTATTTTTTTCTGTATTATTTTTCAACATGCTGTTACCTATGATGCTTATGGTTATCTATTCCTATGCAATTCCTGTGTTTTTTGCGGAAAAACAACAAAAAACTATGGATATGCTGCTTTGTTCTCCGGCAAAGCTGAAAGAGATTTTTTTGGGAAAAGCGATAACACTATCCATGATAGCATTGCTTCCGTTACTTGTCCTGTTTTTTGCTATCTTCGGTATGATGTCGCATATGCTTTTCAATATATTGTTCGACTGGCAAAATTTGATTGCGTTACTGATGTCATTTCTTTTATCAATTGCGTATGGAGTCATTATAGGTGGCATTGCAATGTATGTAAATGATTGGCGAATTCCCAATGTCGTTATAAGCATGTTGGCCATGGCACAATTTTTTACTATCAAATATACAAAAACGCTTATATCAGGGGGAGGCATGAATGAGCTTCTCCTTCAATATGGAGCGTTAACAGTTGCTCTGGTTATTGGCGCGGGTGCGATATATAAAATTTGTTTCTCGAAATCTAGACTTATGGATCCAGTCTAACCGTAAAAATTACTTCCTGATATCGCTTGAGAAATAAAGGTTACCCTTATCAGTTCTGCGGACATGGCAAATACATCTTGTTTCATGTATGCGCTCTCTCCGCCTAGTTGCTATCACAATGTTCGTGCCATATCAGCCATCTCAGACATACACTATTTTATAGGGGAAAACAGGGACAACATACTCCATTAAACCCAAGTGGTTTTGCTTTTTGGCGGGGTTGATTTTTAATTGCAAAAGCGATTTACATAAACGGCGGGTTGTCCTGTTTTATAACTACCAGATCTATGCCGCAGGAATCGGCTAGGGAGAGTATGCCGCGAATTGCGCCGTCGGCGCGCAGGAACAAATCCTGCTGATGTGTTTTTGCCGCCAGAACTTTTATTCCTGCCCATGCATCCAATTGCTCCTGTAACCGCGCTTCAATGTTTTTCATAATCCGCCTCCATAATTGGCTCAGCGCGCCCACAATAAATCGGGCGACACTACTTGAGCCATAAGGATAACCCAAAGCAATGTCGCCCTGCCCCCATACTGCGGGGGCAAATACAGGCGACCCACTTCCGGTTCCTTATGTGCCTCCGGATTTCTCCGAAAGCGCAGCCCGCTCTTATGCGGACTCCCGAAAACAAGTCGAAATTTTTAACTTAAATTTAATTTTTTGCTATGGCGCTATATGCCACCCCTCCGACTGGAAAATGTATTGCCGTATAGAAATGTTACAAGAAAAGAACCCGGCGTTCAACTTATAAGCGCAATGTCCTGCGCTGCATAGTCCCGAATTCCATATAAATCCTAGCGGCTCCGGTAAAAGCGGGGCCGCTTTTGAATTGCAAAACTGCATTTGACCATGCCGGGGGAATAATTTATAGAATTAACCTGAAAGTTTCAGGTTGCGCACCAGTTCAAAGGAGAATTGCAATGGCCGAGAATGATGAAACATTAAATTTGCTGCTTGAAGACGCGGCGCGGGGCGACGTGGACGCGCAGTATGAACTGGCGCAGACCTATGCCGCTGGCGACGGGGAAAAAGACCGGGCCGAGGCTATAAAGTGGTATCGTCAGGCCGCGCACAAGGGTCATGCCGATGCTCAATGCGAGCTGGGCAGGATATATGCGCAGGGCGACGGCACGGAAAAAGATCCGTCCAAGGCGATTGGTTTCTACCGTCAGGCGGCGGAGCAGGACCATCCCGAGGCGCAAAACGCGCTGGGCGAGCATTATCTTCTGGAAACAAATTTGCCGGAGGCCGTGGCATGGTTCACCAAAGCGGCCAATCAGGGCCATCCCAACGCGCTGCGCCGTCTCGGTTATTTTTATCTGGAAGGCAAGGCGGGACTTGCGCAGGACGAAGAGAAGGCTTTCATCTGCTTTAGGAACGCCGCTGAACAGGGCGATCCCGTTGCCCAATTCGAGACCGGCAAATGTTTTGCCGAAGGCCGGGGCGTGGACAAAGACCCGGAGGAAGCTGTCAACTGGTATTTCCCCGCCGCCAAAAGAAAATTTCCGCAAGCGATGCTGGCGCTCAGCGAAGCCTACGAAACCGGCTGCGGCATAGAGCAAAACCTTGCCGCCGCTGCTATGCTGATACGCGACACTAATCCCGCCAAGGCGCTGGAGTTTTTCCGCACGGCGGCGGAAGCGGGCAGCGCGCAGGCGCAAAACGCGCTGGGCGAGGAATATCGCGACGGGAAAAACGTAAAGCAGGATTTAACCGCAGCCGTGGAGTGGTTCTTTAAAGCCGCAGGGCAGGGGCATCCGGGCGCGCAATGCCAGTTGGGCTACGCTTATCTGGAAGGCAAGGGCGGCATGGAGCAAAATCCCGCCGAAGCGTTCAACTGGTTCATGCAAGCCGCAGAGCAGGAAAATGCGCTGGCGCAATTCGAGGTGGGCAAGGCGTACTCGCAAGGCAATGGCGTTTATCAGGATTTGGCGCGGGCCGTCCCGTGGTTCCGCAAAGCCGCCGAAGCGGGCGTGCCGATGGCAATGCATGCCCTTGGCGAAGCGTATCAAAACGGCCTCGGCGTGGATGCCGACCCGGTGGAAGCTGCCATCTGGCTGAGTCAGGCCCCCGGCGCAACGCCGGAGGAAGAACCCGAAGAGAAGTAATTGTAAACGGGGACAACAGATCTCAGGTGTCCTGTTTTAGCGTTAGATTAATGAAATATGCAGCCGTACATCCAGTGCCCGGGCTATTTTTTGCAGAGTATGGAGTGTAATATTCGGGTGGCGCAATGTCTCGATATCCGATATGACCTGTTGCTTGGTGTTAATCCGGCGCGCCAGTTCGGACTGGCTTATGTGTTTTTTCAGCCGTTTTTCGGTGATGAGATAGGCAAGCTGTGTCCTGATATCCTCTTCCTCATAAGCCTTTTTGAATTCAGGGTCTTTCATCTCGCCCTTGAGCCAGTCATTGAACAGGAGTTTTTTGGTTTTCATAAATACCTCGATTACCTTAGCCAATCGGCTCTGTAGCGTTCGGCCCGTTGGATTTCGCAAGGCGGGGTTTTTTGCGTCTTTTTCAAAAAACCATGTGTCAGTACAATCTGTTTTTCGTGGATAAAATAAAGTATCCGCACTTCCAGCCGTCCGAACGAAATCCGCAATTCCCGTATGTTTCCGGAGAGCATGTCCGCATGGGGTCTTTTGAGATTTGGTCCTTCCTGCTGTAACAGATTTATCCATGATGCCGCTTTTGCGCGGACTTTTGTCGGTAATCCTTTCAGAAAATCGGATGCGGGATAATCTCCTCCCGGCGTTTGGTACATTTCAATTGAGTATTCCATTCCCACCCTCTTTCTATAAGTATACAGTATATATATTGTAAATGCAATCCGATTTTGGTTTCAAATGCGCTCCCCGTTTAATCTCGACGGATTGCGGCATTGCGCCGTGGCGCACACTTCCTGATTCCGCTCTCTATTGCAAAATATGGGATAATATTTCATATGCCTCTTGAATGGACACCAGCGCTTCAAACCGATGTGCCGGAGATAGACGAACAGCATCAGGAGCTGTTCCGCCGCATCGCACTTTTTTCCGCCGCGATAGCGGAGAACAAGGGCGACGCCGAAATAGGGAAAATGGTCGAGTTTATGGCCGAATACGCCGAACTCCACCTTTCCACCGAGGAAAAACTGCTGCAACAGCATTCCTTCCCGCAACTGGCCGTGCACAAGGCGCAGCACGACTATTACCGCCGCAACATCGCCGCCATAAAGCAGCAGTTGGCAACGGCTGCGGACCAGCAGGAACTGGTGGACAAGGTTTACCAGATTCTGACGCTGTGGCTGATAAACCATATCAAGAAAATGGACCTAATCTGGGCGGCATATCTGAAAAGCAAACCGTCAACTCCATAAACTAAAACAGGCCCTGTTTAAGCAGGCAAGTCCAAAATTCCATATAACAAATCGGCCCCGGTTTTTGCCGGGGCCGGTTTTTGTTTGCGGGTGTGCTTCTGCTTAACTCGTATGCGGAGCGGTTTTTTTGTTTTACTTTTTCCTGTCGAAGGTTACCACAATCCTGTCTTTCTCTATCGTTGTCCTGCCTGTGCCGGGGACGGCGCCGGGCGGCAACGGAAGTATCTTGGTGTAGCTTTGCGACGATTCGCTGCGCATCACGCCGCCCGACTTTTTGTCCTCCCGGACATTAGTGGCGCTGAACGCTATTTTTATGCGATCCTCGTTTACGTCTATAGAGGCTGACTTGGTGTTCATCCCGGGGATGGCTATGCTGACGACGACATTTTTGTCCGTGCTGCTGACGCTTACTTTGAAATCGTCCATGCCTATCCTTTCCGCGAACCAGTTGTTCCAGGAATTGTCGAACATCGATTTGTCCGTTTCCTTGAACGTCTCGTCCATCCGGCGGCGCATGCGCTGTATCTCGTCGAACGGGTTGAACTTGCGCCCGAAGAAGTCGTCGTTGAAGAACTGGTCGAAGAGCTGCGGGGAAAGCGGCTCGCCCCTGCGCAGTTGCTCCTGCATCTGGCGATGCCATTTCTCTGTTTTGTCCAGCCATTCGTCCGCCGTGGCGGGCGCGCTGGATGCTGTTTGCGCGTGGATGTAATACCCCTGTCCCAGGCATACAAGCAGGAGAACACCGACGGTTATATAAAGGATTTTGTCTTTCATGGAAGTTACCTCCCGATAAAATACCCGCCGCCCCGCATAAAACGGGGACGGCGGGCCGAGTGTTTCATTCTATTTGTATTTTATTGGGTTTTTCCGCGTCCGCTTTCGGTATGTGTATTTCCAGAATGCTGTCTTTGAAAGCGGCTTTGACGGCATCGGATTTTACCTGCGCGCCTATTTTGAAGGCGCGATAGAACTGGCCGGAGGGGATTTCCCGCCGCAGCCAGTTGTCGTCTTCATCATTTTTAACCGCGCGTTTGCCGGATATGGCCAGCAGGTTGTCTTTTATCTCCGTTTGCACATCCTCCTTTTTTACGCCCGGCAATGCCATGTAGAGGACAAATTCGTCCTTTGTTTCCCTGATATCAACGTCGGGAAGCCAGAGCGATTCGGTTTCATTCTCCGGACCGGGATTGGCGGAGTGCCTGCTGCTGAGAAAATTGTCGAACAGACTGCTGATGTTGTTGCGCATGCTGATGATTTCTTTCTGAAGGGTTTCGTTTGCCATAATAGTTCTCCTTATTCGATGGTTATCTGATGGCTGGTGCCGGGGTTCTGCTTTTGCAGGGTCACTTTCAGCACGCCGTTTTTGTAAGAGGCTTTTGATTCCCTGGCTTTTACTTCTGCCGGCAGCGGGAATGAGCGGTAGAATCTGCCGTAGCGCGTTTCCCTGATACGGTAGCCGCCTTTGTTCTTTTCCTCTTTTTCCTCGTTGCGTTCGCAAGAGATAGTTATGGAGTTGTCGTTGATATCCAGCTTGATATCCTTTTTATCAACTCCCGGAAGGTCGACCGACAGCAGTATTTCCTTTTCGGTTTCCTTCATGTCCACCGCAGACATTCCTGTTTTGCCGATGTCTGTCAGCGGAAAAGTGGACAGGTCTTCAAACACCCTGTCCAGCGATTCAAAAGGCTTAAGGAAGCCGTCTTCCTGCCTTTTGACGCGGGCCAGTTCTTTAGAGCCCATAACTACACCTCCTTAATATGAAAGTGCCTTGATTGGCACTTATTTTGTGCTTCTGATAAAAATATAACATACAAGCAATCTTTTGTCAAGAGTGCTAATTATCTTTTGTTTTCTATTGGCAAAAGCTTGTTGTGAAAATGGAATTGCGCTTATATAACTCCTTATATAATGCGGAGGAAAAATGATGAAAAAGGCAATATTGATGCAACCTGATAACGTTATGGTTTTTGCCGGGGCCGGCTTTAGTTACAGCCAGCCGGGGCCGCTTAATTTACATTGGCTTCATGGAGTGCTACCATTTAGCTTGGCACTATTCATTTTCATCCCTTGAAGGGGAACTTTTTTATGGCAAATTTAATCATCACCGAAATACGCGGCAACACAGGGGTTATCACACTGGACAATCCCAAAAAATTAAACGCGCTCAGCGAAGCGCTGCTGACGCAGCTTATCGCCGCGCTGCACGATTTCAAGGCGAAAAAGCTGCTCACTGTAATCATTCGCGCAAAGCCGGACGTAAAAGTGTGGTCGTCTGGACATGATATCAAGGAGCTTGCAAAGCCCGGCCGCGACCCGCTTTATTACGAGGACGAGCTGGAACAGGCGCTGCGCGCGATAGAAGCCTATCCCGGTCCGGTCATAGCGATGGTGCGCGGCAGCGTCTGGGGCGGAGCTTGCGACCTTGCCATCACCTGCGACATGATAATCGGCGATGCCACCGCGCAATTCGCCATAACCCCCGCCAAGATCGGCATCGCCTACAACACCTGGGGCGTGCTGCATTTCATCAACCGCCTGCCGCTAAATATCGCAAAGGAGATGTTTTTCCTAGCCGAGCCGCTGGACGCGCCTCGCGCGCTTTCCGTGGGGATTTTAAATCATCTTGCGGCGGAGGAGGATCTGGAAAAATTCACTTTCGGCTGCGCGGAGAAGATAAGCACGCGCGCGCCGCTTTCGGTGCGGCTGATAAAAGAGCAGTTCCGCTCGCTTGCCAACGCGACGCCGATAGCCTCCATAGATTTCGAGCGGTTGCAGGCGCTGCGCCGCCGCGCCTACGACAGCGCCGACTACGCCGAAGGCGTAGCCGCCTTTCTGGAAAAACGCCCGCCCAAATTCCTTGGGGAATAGCCGCAGCCAATCAAATAAAAAACCCCGCTTTCGGCGGGGATTTTTATTTGTAAGGCGGAGTTGTAATATTGTCAGCGGGTCACTTCTATCGTGCCTACATCGCTATTGCCAGCGGCAAGGATACGCGCGATAACAGCATTGGTGCATGCTTGCAGGCCGTCATTCACCCGGAAAGTGTTTTTGACTTTCGGGCCGTGCAGCCACGGCGTATTGCCCGCGCTGCCGTGGGACATTACTTCGTTTGCGAGGGCGGTTTGCCTTTCTGCGGGCAGCGCGTTCCAGTTGTCGGCAAACTGGCTTTCGGTGGGCGTCAGCAGGCAGAAGTCGTTGGCGTTTTTGCCCTCGGCCAGCATTTCCCTGACCGACCGGCTGCCGGTAATCTTTACCGGCGTGCCGGTCACTGTTATGTCTTCCGTCGAAAACAGCAGCAGCCATGTCGTCCTGTCGTTGACAAAAACATTTACAAGGGTGGAGGCCTGCGGGTTTTTTGCAAGCGCGTCCTTTATTGACTCCTGCATAAGTAATGCCCTATGCGACTGGTTCGATTTTGCAGCGAAACAAGGAGCGATGAATACAGCATACTTCCCGTATGGTGTGTTCAGCGCGACGCGGTTACAGCGCAAAAGCGGCCAGCCCCTTCGGGGAGGCCCGCCTTCGGGAACTTGCGCGTCGTTGCGTCTGTTCACCGTGCGGGCATCACGCTTTCACAGCCGCGCCTAGCGCAAGTCCCGATTCCGGGCCTTCGCATAGGGCATTACTTATGCAGGAGTCAATAACGCCATTTCCAGCGCCTTGCTGGAATCCGCGCCCAGCCCCAGAAAATAAACCTTGCTGTAGCTGCCGGAAACCAGATCGTTGGGCGACGTGACTTGCATCTGCGGCAGCACCCCGGACGAATTGCTTATATAGGTCTGCGTGGAACATGCGCCCAGCGACAAAACAACCGGGCAGAGCCAAAGTAATGTCTTGAATTTGTTCATATATTGGTAAAAGTCTAGCAAACTTTTTTATCCCGCCACAAAAGCGCCGTGGAATGCCGGTTGACCGTGCGGGGAGCAAAATTTATAATTGTTGTGCCGGAACGATGGCGCAAAAGCTTTATCCGGCCACATTTAAAAGGAGCAATATATGAAAATCGCAATTATCACCGGCGGAAACCGGGGCATCGGCAAAAGCGCGGCAATCAATGTCGCCAAACGCGGCGTGGGCGTCATTTTGACATACAACAGCCATCCCGACGAAGCGCAAGGCGTTGCGGCGGAAATAAACAAGGCGGGCGGCAAAGCCGTCGCGCTAAAGCTGGACGTTTCAAAGAGCTCCACTTTCGGCGATTTTGCAAAGCTCGTCGGGCGGACTTTGCAAAAAGAATGGAACCAAAAAACTTTCGATTATCTGGTCAACAACGCGGGCATTGCGCAGCGCACGCTGATAAAGGACCTCTCCGAAGAAGAGTTCGACCGGCTTGTGAATGTCCATTTCAAAGGCCCGGTTTTCCTGACGCAAAAGCTGCTGCCGCTGATGGCCGACGGCGGGCATGTGGTCAACATCTCCTCCGGGCTGACGCGCTTTACAACGCCGGGCGTTTCGGTCTACGCCAGCGTAAAGGGCGCTATGGAAGTGTTCACGATGTATGTGGCGCGGGAATGCGCCGACAGGAAAATCCGCTGCAACATCGTCGCGCCGGGCGCGCTGGATACCGATTTCGGCGGCGGCAGGACGGACGAGGTCAGAAAGCATCTCGGCGCCGCCACCGCGATGGGGCGCATAGGCCTGGCGGATGACCTGGGCCCGGTCATCGCCGCGCTGCTTTCCGAAGATTTCAATTGGGTAGACGCGCAGCGCATAGAAGCCAGCGGCGGCATGCACCTGTAAAAATATCCGGCAAAAACCAAAGCGGCCCCGCTTTTGCGGAGCCGCTTTTTAATTAATGGGTCAGGACGCCAATTGATTGTGATAAATTTCTAGCGGTGTGCGTTTGGGAGGTTGGTTTCGGGACCGCCGCGCTCGCGGATAAGTTCGTCCAGCAGAAAAACAGTGTCCCGTGAAAGGTTTATGAATTTAAGGCCGTTATTCCACAGGCCTTTGCCGTGGCGCTTGTCGACATCTATCGGACGCGCCCAGCGCACTTCCGCCTCGCCGCGCAGTATATTGTTGTTATAAGGCGCGGGGTTGATGCCGCGCTTTTCGGCATAGTCCTGGAGTCCCGGCAGCGTCAGTTCGTAAATAACAATGGAGCCGACTGCCAGCGCGGTCATTGTCTCGACGCGCAAACCGCCCGCGCTGATATTGGTGCAGACGATATCGGGCATCGCTGGCTTAATCAACTGCAGGCCGCTTATGCGCAGCTTAGCGCGCCAAATGCGCACATGAATCCTTTGTTCCTCTGCCATTAACATTCCCCTGTAAACGTCTGCATTTATCACTTCAATCTTAACTTTTTTGATAGGCGGGTACACCACCCATATGGTGTACTACAATAAGCGGAATTATTCTGGGAGTCCTTTGGTTGCGGGTGAAAATTGCCGGCTGTTGTGAAGATGAACTCCGCCCTGCCGTCAAATTCATTCGCCGATTCGTTCATCTGCGGGATGCTTTGCACGCATGGCTTGCAATGAATATTGCGCAATTCCCGCACCACGACTTTGTCCTTATACGCCGCCCAGCAGGGGGCCATGCGCCAACACAAAGTCCAGACAGGGGGACGAAATTTTAATGCGAACCGGGGTTTGAAAAAGTGCGGCGAGTGCGGTATGCCCGGCGCGCCGTATCAGTTCGTTGACGGCTGGAACACTTTCAGATAAGAGCGTTTTCTTTTATGCCGGCGCGCGTCCATGTGCTCCCAGATGGTCAGTACCCTGGTGTTGGTCTCTAGCTGGTGCGCGGCTTCCACGACGGTCACGCCCGCCCTGTTGCAGGCGGCGTAGCCCTCCTTCATAATCATCGCGTTTACGCCCTTGCCCTGCAAATCCTCGCGTATGGCGATAAGCAGCAGGTCGGCCTTGTCGTTTTTGCGTATGGCGCGCAGCAGGTGGAAAATCCCGAACGGGAGCAGTCTCCCGCGCGCCTTTTGCAATGCCAGCGACAGCGACGGCATCGTTATCCCGAACCCCGCCAGCTTGCCGTTCTCGTCGGCGATAAGCTGTATGAAGTCGGGCCGGATGAAGGAAAAATACTGCTTTGTATAATACTCCACCTGCTTGTCGGAGAGCGGCACGAAGTCGAAAAGATTTTTGTAGCAGACGTTATTGAGCGTCACCTAACTAATGTCCTATGCGAAGGCCCGAAATCGGGACCTGCGCTAGGCGCGGCTGTGAAAGCGTGATGCCCGCACGGTGAACAGACGCAACGACGCGCAGGTTCCCGAGGGCGGGCCTCCCCGAAGGGGCTGGCCGCTTTTGGGCTGTAACCGCGTCGCGCTGAACACATCATACGGGAAGTATGCTGTATTCATCGCTCCTTGTTTCGCTGCAAAATCGAACCAGTCGCATAGGGCATTATTTAGGTGACGCTCAATAATCATCGCGAAAATCTCTTTGGCATAGGGCAGCACGTCTTTTGACCTGCGCAGCCGTATCACCTTGAGCCGCAGCCGTTTTTCCACTATCCGGCTCATGCGCTCCAGCTTTTCCGGCACGGACGGGGCCAGCTTCATCCGGAATTCCAGCCAGTCGGCGTCCTTTGCGTATCCCAGCCTGTCCATGTGCTGCGGATAATAGGGATAGTTGTAAATCCCGGCGATGGTGCCCATCTCGTCAAAGCCTTCCACCAGCATCCCTTCCTTGTCGAAATCGGTGAAACCGAGCGGGCCCTGCATCCCTTCCATGCCGTTCTCGCGTGCCCAGTTCTCGACGGCGGCGAACAGCGCGGAGGAGACTTCGGCATCGTCGGTGAAATCCACCCACCCGAAGCGCGCGTATTTATGTTTCCAGATTTCGATATAGCGGTCGTTTATGATGCCGGCTATCCTGCCGACGATTTTGCCGTCCCGGCGGGCCAGCCAGTATTTGGCGCGGCAGAAGTCGAACGCCGGGTTTTTTGTTTTGTCCAGCGTGCCGGTTTCGTCGAAATCCAGCGGCGGCACCCAGACCGGGCAGTCTTTATAAAGCGTGTTTGGAAAACGGATAAAATCCCCAAGCTCTTTTTTTGAAACCACTTCCCTGACTGTCACCATGGAGTTCAGCTCCCGCTTTTGTGTCGCTTTGGATAGGATGGAATTGCGTGGTAATAATTTATCTTAGCTTATGTGCGGCTTTCGCGGCGCGCAGTTCGGCGCGCAGCATGAGCAGCATAAGCCCGAGGGTGCAGACGGCGGCGCGCAGCGCGTATATTTTGGCCAGCAGTCCCTTGCCGTCGTAAAGCCCCAGCAGCGCTATCGCAAACAATCCGCCCCATACAAGGAACGATTCGCTGTTCTCCGCGCTGCGCCACAATCGCGCCGCCACCGGGAAATACGCTATCACGATGATCCCCTGAATCGCCAGATTGGCGACAAGGTGGTTTTGCGAAACCAGCCAGAAGGCCGCAATAAGCAGCACGCCCGTCAGGCAATAGAGGTCGAAGCGGTTGAAACGCGTGCTTTTGTCGCCCCGGAAAAATATCACGACGGTGCAGACGGAGCAGACCAGCACGTCGGACGCGTTGAAAATGTTGTCCATAAAACCGCGGTCCGGCTCTTCCTTTAAATAGGTGACAAGCGTGCCGGTGACGGCGATGGAGAAAAACAGCCACATCGCCAGCGCCGGGCGCGTGCGCCGCTTTATAACCGAGCGGCAGTTATAAAAGCAGACTCCCAGATTGAGCAGCAGTATAAGCAGCGAGGCGATGGAAGGCATATTCAATTTAAGCAAATACGCCATTTGCATTGCAGCGCGTTTGACCGCGCAAAACGGCAACTGTTAGAATTAGCGTAGGGGCACATTATGCGGCTAATAGACATTCACGCGCACTGCGGAAAATTTCACGACGCCACAAACAACCGGACGCGGTTTTTCAGCGCTACCGGCGCGGAAAGTCTGGCGGAAAACGCGAACGTGGCGTACATGGCGCTTTCGGCCATGGAAGGCATTTCCGCAGAATCGGGCAAGGCGGGCGAAATGCCCGCGCTCGACGAGCTCGCCGCCAACCGCAACCTGCTGCGCGAGACTTCGCACTGCCCGCGCCTGCTGCCTTTCGCGGTCTGCCAGCCGGGCAAAGGCTCGGTAAAAAACATCGAAACGCTGCTCGGGGAAAATCCTGGCCGCTTTTTCGGCTTGAAATTCCATCCCTATTATCTCGCGCTGCGCGCCGACGCGCCGGAATATGTCCCCTATCTGCAGCTGGCCGCGCGGCGCAAACTGCCCTGCCTGTTCCACACCGCGCCGGGCGATTCCGCGCCGGAAGCCGTCTGCTCCGCCGCGAAAAGCGTTCCGTCGGCCCCCGTCATCCTCGGCCACATAAACCTGATGGGCGATTACGCCGACGGGATAGCCGCCGCCCGCGCCGTGCTGGACAAGGGCGCGGCGGACGTTTATCTGGAAATTTCATGGGCTCCGCCTGAAGTCATAACGGCGGCGGCGGAGGCAGTCGGGCCGGAGCGGGTGCTTTTCGGCACGGACGCGATGTTTGGCAAAAACGGCACGCAGGTTACGCCGCGGGATTATCTCTCTCGCGTTGAGGAAGTGCGCGCCGCTATAAGCGCAGCCTGTCCCGCCGCGCCGGACGCGGCCTGCGAAGCTGTTTTTTTCGCCAACGCACAAAAGCTTTTGAAACTCTAGATTTGTTTGCCGGCTTGTTCCGCTCAGGAGGAGAAAAATGAGATATACAGGAGTCATTCTTATGTCTGCATGCGCGATATTTTCGTCCGGGCCGGCGTGGAGCGCGTCCACCGATACCGTCGGCGTGGATTATGAATACGGCAAGTTAAAGGAAGTGGTTGTCGGCGTGCCGTATACCGTGTTTCCGGATATGACGGTCGCAAAATGGGCTCTGGAAACCGCCAAGATACTTCCCAGGGCGGAGGCGGACCGCGCGATAGCGCTTTCGGCAAAAGACTCCGTCTCCACCGGCATTTACGACCAGCTTGAAAAAGAGAACGGGGAGCTTATCGCCATACTCGAAAGCCACGGCGTAAAGGTGCTGCGCCCCGATGTCTTGAGCCGCGAGCGCGTGGCCGAAAATTTCGGCATGGATTACGTGCGCTTCGGCGGCATTTCGCAGCAGTATACGCGCGATCCGGCGATAGTGGTCGGCGACAACGTTATCGAAAACAGCATGGGCTCGCTTTACCGCCGCAGCGACATACTCGGCATGGTCAAATTGCTGCGCGACAGGCTGATGAACACCGCAACCCGCTGGGTCTCCATGCCGGCGCTGGACTATTCGCAGATGGTCAGGGACGGGCAGTTCGACAAGACCGGTTTCCCGGTGCTTGAAGGCGGCGACGTTATAGTGCTGGGCAGGAAAGTTTTTGTCGGCACTTCGGCCAACCGCACGACCGGTTCCAGCGAGCTTGGTTATCTGTGGCTAAAAAACTATCTTAAACCTCAGGGGTACGACGTGGAGCGCGTGCGCCTGCCGGAGGACATACTGCATCTGGACGTGGTGTTGTCCGTGCCCCGTCCCGGCGTTATTGTGGTCTGCCCGGATGCTTTTGTCGACGGCATCCCGGCATACTTTAAGGGCTGGAAGCAGATAAAAGTAACCAAGGAGGAAACCCGCTATCTGGCCACCAACGGCCTGCCGATTGATCAGGACAATTACATCATGGGCTATAACGGCCACTTCGACAACAAGCGCATACAAAAAGAGCTGGAGGCGTCCGGCATAAAGGTTTACCCGATAGAGTTTGAGGGGCACACGCAGTTCGGCGGCTCCATACGGTGCAGCACCATGCCGCTGCTGCGCCGTCTTGAGGCGGAAAAGAAGTAGACTGCGGTTTTTTTCATCCCCGCATGGTTTTGCTCCGGTTGACTTCGCCGTATTTACACGCTAGAATAGCGGAACAACATGCTGCTACTATTACGGAGGCTCTGGATGAAACGGATAATCCCCATTACGGCGCTTGCGCTGCTTTGCATTTGCGCCGCCGCGCGCGCGCAGGATGATGCCGCCGTCGACGTTTCCACCGCGCTGCCGCAGGCGACGGAACCGGTTTTCTCGCTGGACAACGCGGGGCTGATACTGCCGGGACTTTACCGCGGCGGTATGCCCGGCGGCGAAAAGGACTATAAGGCCATAGCCGATTCCGGGATACACGTGGTGGTAAGCCTGCGCGATTTGTCCGTCGACAGGGACAGTCCGGAATTCTGCGCCAAATACGGTCTCGTCTGCGAGCGTTTTCCGCTGGCGCTTTCCGTGCCGCTGTCGGATTATTTTTTCGACTGGAGCGAATTCAAAAAGGCCTATGCCTATGTGCTCGGGCAGAACAAGGCCGGCTATGATATTTATATCCACTGCGAACACGGCAGCGACCGCACCGGCGCGATGTCCGCCGCGCTGGTGATACGCAGCCAGGCCTGCGGACGGACTTTCGACAAGGACGCGCTGTGGGGACGCATAAGCGGCGATCTGGCGAAATATGGCTTCCACAAGGCGGACTACGGGCATCTTTACAGCGATATAAAGGATTTCGTCTACAAGTTCGACGACAACAAGGACTGGATCTGCCTGGCTCCTTAAAGCGGAATTTATTTTTAATATCCAGGCCTCCGGCCGAAACCCGGAGGCTTTTTAAATGCCGTCCCGGCGGCGGCGTTGACAGGCGGTATTACTAAATAGGATAATGTATTACTAGGCATTACAAATCCCCGCCAAGGAGACTTTATGCGGAGCCAAACAAACGATTTTCCCGCTTCCAATGTGATTTACTGGCGCAGCTCGCGCGCGCTGCTTGTCCAATTCGCGCTTTTGGCCGCCGTTGCGCTTTTGCCTTCGGCCTGCCATCTGATGCGCGCGCCGGTGCAACTGCTGCTGCCTATGCACTGGCCGGTGCTGCTGGCCGGGCTGATGTACGGCCCGGAGGCCGGGCTTGCCGTCGGCATTTGCGCGCCGCTGGTCAGCTTCGCGCTGTCCGGCATGCCGCCCGCGGGGACGCTTCCCTTCATGCTGCCGGAAATAGCCGCTTACGGCTTTGTCGCCGGTCTTTGCCGCAGCAATCTGAAGCTTGGCGGCTGGCTTTCCGTGCTGGCGGCGGTGCTGGCCGGACGCGCGGTTTATGCGCTGCTGACCGCGGCCTGCTGCGGCGTCCCGGGCATAAAGGCCGTTTTGATTGCGGGGCTTCCCGTCGCGGGATTGCAGGTCATCCTGCTGCCGCCGCTGGCCGCCAAAGCGGTAAAACTGGCCGGGAAATAAATGAAAAAGATACGGCGTTTCAGCGCGTCGCTTGAGCCGGACATTCTGGAGCGCATAGAAAAATACCGGGTGCGCCACGCGCTGCCCACGCGCTCGGACGCATTGCGCGCGCTGGTGCGCGGCGAAGCGGTGGAGCAGGCGTGGAAGGGAACCGAAAAAGCCTACGCCGTCATAACCCTGCTCTACAACCATCACGGCAGGGAGACCATGCACCGTCTCACCGCGATACAGCACGACGCGAAAGTGAAAGTCATCATCACGCAGCATCTGCACCTTACCCATTCGATGTGCCTTGAGGCTATAACCGCCTGCGGCCTTCCGGCGCAGCTTGAGGAGTTCGCCGCGCAGCTCGGCGCGGTGCGCGGCGTAAGACGCGCCGCCATAGCGCGCGCCGCCGTCGCGACAGAATTGGACTGACGGGTCCGCTCCGTACGGGGCGGGCCCGTTTTTTGCCGTTTAGTAATACTATTTTATATTTAGTAATACTGCATGCAAGGAGAAACCATGAAACTGAAATACACCGCGGCGCTGCTTTGCGTCATCGCGGCGCAGGCCGGGGCGCAGCTTGCGGGACCGCGCCTCAATTCCATCATTCCGGACTATGACGCTTCCGTTTCTCGGGGAAGCGGGCTGTCCGTTTCCACCGCGCCTCCGACGGAGGCTCGCCCGGTGCTGGTCATCGACGGCGCAAAGCTCGCGGACGAGGGCTATACCTCGGCCACGGACGCGCTCGGCACGCTGCCCGGTGTCTTTGTGGACAAGTCCACGCAGTTCGGCCGCGCCGACCCGAACATACGGGGTCTCGGCTCGGACGGGCAGCGCATAGCGCTGATGGTGGACGGCAGGCCGGAGACCACCGGCATTTTCGGCTGCACGGTCACGCAGACGCTGCCGCTCGACAACATCGACAGGATAGAGGTTGTCGAAGGCCCTGCCTCGGCGCAGTACGGTTCCGGCGCCATGGGCGGCGCGGTGAACATACTCACGCACGGCGCGACGCGGCCTTTCGAGGGCGACTTGCAGGTGGGCTACGGCTCTGACGACACGAGGCTTTTCAGGCTGCGCGGCGGCGCGCAATCGGGCCCCAACGATTTTTACGCGGCGGTGGAGCAGCTTGGCAGCGCGGGGTATACCAATTACTCCTCGTACAACGCCGACGACGGCACTTTCGAGTACGGGCGCGACCTGGGCGACGGCGCGAAGCTGCGCATACGCCATAAACTCTATTCCGGCACCGAGTACGACCCGGCCCCGGTGGACGGCCCCGCGTCGGACACGTCGTGGTTCGATTACCGGCGCGGCGACACCGATCTGGCCGCCTCCGTCGACCGGGACAATTACTCCGGCGCGGTGCGCCTGTTCAACACCTACGGTCATCACGACTTTTCCAGCGGCTGGACTTCCGAGGACGACACCTACGGCGCGACGGCGAGCGGCGTGTGGAAACAGTCCCCGGACTTTTCCGTCAACGCCGGCGCGGAGTACGAGCGCATGGACGGCGACTGGATAGGCGTCAACTCCTGGGACAAAAACCAGTACGCCGTCTATACCGGCGCTAAAAAATCGCTGGGCAATTTCCTGCTTGTGGACGGCGCGCTGCGCTGGACCGGCGACGACGGCAATCCCTCCAACTGGGTGCCCGCGCTGGCGGCCTCGGTGAAACCGTTCAACGAGGTGGAGGTTTACGGTTCGGCGTCCAGGGGGCTGCGTTTCCCGGCGCTGGCGGAACTCTATCTGTTCCCGGTCAGCAACCCCAGCCTCAAACCGGAAACGGACTGGGGCTATGAAAGCGGGGTGAAATACAAGCCCTGGGAGTTCGTGCAACTGCGCGGCTCGGCGTACATGACGGAGGGAGACAACCTGATAGAGGTCGACAACTCCGGCCGCTACTCCAACTCGGACGCGTTCCTGTTCCGCGGAGTAATCGGCGAGGCCAAATTCTTCCCGGCGAAGAATATGGACGTCACGGCGTCATATACCTATCTCGACCCGGGCAGCCATTCGCAGGGACGGCCGCAGGACACCGCTTCGGGCGAGGTCGCCTACCACAGCGGCAGGGACTGGGGCGCGGCTGCGCAATGCCTCTATGCGGGACGCTATTACGCGCAGGACAACTACGCGGAGCGCATAAACGACATCTTCACCGCCAACCTTTCGGCGTGGAAAATGGTGGCGGACGGCGTGAAACTGTCGGCGGACGTAAAGAACCTGCTCGACAGGCGCTATGTCGTCTACTCGACCAACACGACGTATACCGGCCAGTTCCTGATGCCGGGCATAACGGCGGACGCATCGGTCACCTTCTCGTTCTGACAGGGGCGGCCGGGTGGGGGGGAAGCAAAAAAGACGGGGCTTTGCGGCCCCGTCTTTTTTATGTCCCGGAAATATAGTCAGGGTTTGAAACCGCAGGAGTAAAAATAATCTCCGTCGTCGGTTTCCGGCCGGATGAAACCGGCGGTTTGATAATGATTGCGCAGCGACTCGTCGGACTCAAGGACATGGTCCTCAACGGCGATGCCCGCGTTTTTGTGATGCAGGTCCAGCGTTTTCCGGTTCATCGAGTGGACTATGTAAAGCCCGCCTCCGCGTTTAAGATAACGGAAAGAATTGTCGAAAACGTCCGGCGGCGCGGTGAAATGGGGGAAAGCGTTATAAATTATTATCTTTGAAAAAGAGGCGTCCGGGAAAAGCCCCGGCGACTGGTAGTCTGCGGCAACGGTTTTTGCGCCGGGAAACTTGGCGCGCAATGCTTGCAGCATTTTGTCCGAGCAGTCGAGACCGGTATAGCGCTTTACGCCGCGCCCTTTGAGGAACGGCAGCAGCACGCCGGTGCCGCAGCCGGCGTCAAGAATAATGTCTTCGGACGAAGGCGCGATCCTGTCGAGTATCTTGTTGATGACCGCAATCGTCCACTCCGGCTCCATGTCGTCCCAGCGCGAAGCGCATTCGTCGAAAAATTCTTTTATTTTCAAATCCATTTTATCTGCCCCTTGCGGCGGATATCTAAATTCTATCGTTTGTCGCGATATGACGTCAACGCCCTGTTCCTGTGCCGCAAAATAGCGCGGCGGATTTGCCATCTTATTCGCAATTTTGCAAAATATGCAAATAGCGGAGGCTTGATATTATGAAGATTGCGGTCACAAAAAGACACGAAGGCAAGGCCGTCATGCTAAAGGCTTTGGCCCATCCCGCGCGGGTGATGATTGCGGAGGCCGTCAGCGCGCGGCGCATCTGCGTCTGTGAGCTTACCGGCATGGCGGGGCTCGATATTTCCAGCGTTTCGCGCCATCTGTCCGTTTTAAAGAACGCGGGGATAGTAGGCGTGGAGCGCGAAGGCAACAAAATATATTACTCGCTGCGCCGTCCGTGCGTGGCGAAATTCCTCAAATGCCTTGACGGAGTTTGTTGAGGTGCCGTTATGTTTACTCCATTACAGATATTCGCCGACTTCCTGACCTGTAACCTGCTTTCCATAGGGCGGGGCACGCTGCTTGCCTCGGCGGTTAATTTTTTCATTTTCGACACCATTAAAATACTGCTCCTGCTTGCGGTGATGATCTTTGCAATTTCGGTGCTGCGCTCGTTCATCCCGCCGGAAAAGGTGCGGCTGATACTTTCCCGGCACGGCAAATATACCGGGCACTGCCTTGCCGCCGCGCTCGGCATAATAACGCCGTTCTGCTCTTGCAGTGCGGTGCCGATGTTCCTTGGTTTTGTGGAGGCGGGGGTGCCGCTCGGCGTAACGTTCTCCTTCCTTGTATCCTCGCCGATGATCAACGAAGTTGCGCTGATAATGCTTTTCGGGCTGTTCGGGTGGAGGATAGCGCTGCTGTATGCGTTTAGCGGCATGGTTATAGCCATAGTTTCAGGGCTGGTCATAGGCAGCTTCAATGCGGAGGCGCTTCTGGAGGATTTCGTCCTCAAAAAATCCAGACGGGAGCTGCTCTCGCCCGTAGGGATGTCGTGGCCTGAACGGATTCTGTATGCGCGCGAATATACCGCCGATATATTTAAAAAAGTCTGGCCTTATGTGGTGGCGGGTGTCGCCGCAGGCGCGTGGATTCACGGCTATGTGCCGGTCAACTTCATGGCGCACTACGCCGGGGCGGACAAATGGTACGCCGTCCCGGCGGCCACGCTGATAGGCATACCTCTTTATTCCAACGCGGCGGGCGTGATACCGCTTGTCAGCGCGCTGACCGAAAAGGGCGTAAGCCTTGGCACTACGCTGGCTTTTATGATGTCCGTCACCGGGCTGTCGCTGCCGGAATTCATGATACTGCGCCGCGTGATGAAGCCAAAACTTATAGCCATTTTCGCCGGAGTGCTGGGCATAGGGATAATGCTTACCGGATTTCTGTTCAACTTTATATTGGGATAGGAGGCTGTAATGAAAACGATACAGATACTCGGAATGGGTTGCGCTAAATGCAACAAGCTTTACGAGCACGCTGAACTTGCCGCAAAGGAACTTGGAATAGAATACAAGATGGAAAAAGTGAACGATATCGAAAAAATATCGGCGATGGGAGTGATGATGACGCCCGCTCTCGCCGTGGACGGCACAGTGAAGGTATCCGGGCGCGTGGCCACCGTGGAGAGCATCAAGGAACTGCTGAAATAGCCGGGAGAACTATGCTTAAAATCCTTTTCCTGTGCACCGGGAACTCCTGCCGCAGCCAGATGGCCGAGGCGTGGACGAATCAGTTGCATAAAGGCGCGATAGAAGCCTTTTCCGCCGGGATTGCGCCGCATGGCGTGGACCCGCTGGCGGTAGAAGCGATGAGAGAGGCGGGCGTCGACATCTCGGGCGCGAAAGCCAAGCATCTCGACGTGTTTAGCGCTGCGGAGTTCGACTATGTTATAACCGTCTGCGACCGCGCGCGGGAATCCTGCCCGCTCTACTGGGGCAAGGCTAAAAAAATTCATGCCGGGTTCGATGATCCGCCTTTTCTGGCGCAGTCCGCAAAGACAAAAGAAGAGGCGCTGGCGCACTATCGCCGCGTACGCGACGAGATACGGAAATTTGTGGAAGCCATGCCCGGCAACCTTGCCGTCGCAAAATAAGCGTGCGCAAAATTACCGGGCGGGGACGCTTTCTGCGGCGTGCTGGTCCAGTATGCGGCGGACTTCCTCTATGGCTGCGGGCTCTTCCTGCACCGAATGGCCGGATTTCACTATCAGTTCCGAGGCCGCGCCGCCCAGATGCGCGCTTTCGTAGGTGATGACGCCGTCGGTCCATTTCGCCCGCGGCCCGTCGGGGTCTTTTACCGCGATAATGGAATGCAGCGTTACGGAGGGGGAGATGCGCGATTGCGAAAGCCCTCGTATGAATTCACTGCCGGGCTTCATGTCCTCTATGCTGTTGAACAGATGATTCAGCCTGCCTTTCTGGATATCGTTTTCGTTGCCGGTTATCAGGTCGGCGAACGCGCTGGCGAGGAATACCGGCATATGTATCAGCCCGCCTAAAAACCTTCCTATCAGGCTGTCGCTTAAATAGCTGCCGTGATGCGGCGTGGCCATGAAGATGACCCGGCGCACAAAGGGCAGCGGCTCGTATATCGCGGTGCGCTTTAAAAGTTCCAGGTTCTGTTTTGAAAGTTTGAGCTTCTCCGGCGGCACGCGCAATATTTTTGTGAACGCGTCGCCGCTGGAGCTTACCGCCAGCCGCGCCAGCAGTCCGCCCTGACTGTGGCCTATGATGACCATTTCCTTCATCGCCGGGTCCCTGCCTTCCGGGTCGAGTTCGGCGACGGTGCGGCGCAGCGTGTCGGTGAAGAGTCCGGCGGAGTAGAGCACCGGCAGCCCGGTGTTGTAGGCGTAAACCCAGAACTGGTAGCGTCCCCAGAGTTTCGGGTCGTTTGCGATTTCGTTTATAAGCTGCGCCCAGCGCGCCGGGCTCGACGCCGTGCCGTGCACCAGCACTATCGGGATGCGTCCCGGCGTGTAGGGCTGCACCATGTAAAGCCCGCTTATCTTTGAAATGTCGTTATGGAAAAATCCGCGCAGTTCCTCGTTATAGATGGGGGAATCGTTTAGCGTAAGCGCTATCGCCGAACTGAGCCAGAATTCCAGCGGCAACTGCTGCCCGTCGGTCGCGGCGTATTTTTCGCCCACGGTGGTGCGCAGCTCAAGCCGCGCGGCGACTTTGCCGTCCGTATCGGCCCCGCCGTCGGGGAGCAGCAGCGCGGTCACGGCCACTTTTTCCATGTCCGGGATGCGCGCAAAGCGTCCCGTCGCTGTCGACGAGGATGTTATAAGCGACGCCACCATCGGCGCGCCTATCCCCGCCCAGCGGTACTGGTTGCGCAATCCGCGCACGCGCAGCAGCGACGGGTCCCTGAAATGCTCCAGCCTGAACGGCCCCCAGTTCATGCTTTCGCGCCGCAGTTCCAGCCTGCCCCACGGCAGTCGATAAGTGCCGGAGGAGACGGAAACCTCGCCGTCGCCGCAGGCAAGGCCTTTTAATATGCCCTGATTGTACAGCTCCACCGCCTGACGGCTGCGCGGGTCCAGCGCGCCGGGGCGCGTGCCGTCGCGCGGGAAAAGGAAGGCATAGGCGCGCAGCGCGGCTTCCAGAAAATACTGTTTGCCGCCGCCGTGCGCGGCATAAAGGAAAGAAAGCTCGGCAATGGCGAAATCGCGGTCCCGCTCCGGCGCGGTGCCAAGCCCGTGGGCCAGCGCGGAGAGCGCCCTGTCGGGATGCTTGCCGTACTCCTCGGCGAGGTCCGCGCGGTTTAGTATCTGCTGCGTTTCCGCGCTTACCGTGCCGACGGACAGCACGCCCGCCGACAAGGTGCGCCAGCCTTCCTCCGGCGAAATGCGCGTAACGCCCACCGGAGTTGCGCAGCCGGATAAAAACGCTCCGAGCGTCAGCGTCAATAATATGGATAAGGCGCGGATGTTCATAGTTGTGCAAATTACAGCGGCGAGGTAATCGCCGGTCTTGTTCTTTTAACACATTTGCCGCGCCCGCCGCAAATTGTTCCCGCCGCCAAAGCGTTCGCATGCGGCTCTTTGCAAGAAAAGGAGAAGGTATGGAAAGCGGTCGGACATGTCCGACCGCGGTATAAAGGAACCGGATTTTCTTTGCGCTGTATGCAAAGAAAAACCGGTCGAAACTTCGTAAGGGAAGGTGCGATATGGTAAGCGGTTCGATATATCGAACCGCGATATGCAGGAACGGACGGTTGCCCGGTTTTTTTGGGCAAACGTCCGAGCGTTAAGATTTATAAATTGCTGATGCAGTATCTGGTAAACAGAGGATTTTAATCGGTCTCTCCCTGCGCCAATATGCGATAATGTAATTATATGACAACAACGAAAGACAGACCGGCTTCAAGTTTCAACGGCCTCGGCATAGCGCCCAAATTGCTGGGCGCGCTGGACGCTATGAAATTCACAGTTCCGACACCTATTCAGCAGCAGGCCATACCGGTCGCCTGCAGTGGAAAAGACCTGGTCGGTATCGCGCAGACCGGCACGGGCAAGACAATTGCTTTCGCAATCCCGATGCTCCAGCAGATAGCGGCGCGGCAGGGCCGCGGGCTGGTGCTGGTCCCCACCCGGGAACTGGCCATTCAGGTAAACAGCGTTTTTGAGAATTTTGCCCGCACCGTGGGGCTGCGCACCGCCGTGCTTATCGGCGGCGAGTCCATAGGCCGCCAGAAAAACGCGCTGCGCGCAAACCCGCAGGTGCTTATCGCCACGCCGGGACGGCTTATAGACCATATCAACCAGCGCAACGTGCGCCTCGACGGCGTAAAAATCCTCGTCCTCGACGAGGCCGACCGCATGCTCGACATGGGTTTCGCCCCGCAGATAGAGAAAATACTCCAGACCGTCCCCAAACAGCGCCAGACGATGCTGTTCTCCGCGACGATGCCCGACGAGATAATGAAGCTGGCCTCCTCTTATATGCAGCTGCCTGTCCGCGTGGAAGTGGCGCGCCAGGGCACGGCGGCGGAAAAAGTGGCGCAGGAGATTTTCGTGGTGGCGCATACGGAAAAGCCGAAACTGCTGGCCAAGCTGCTCGACAAATACTGGGGCAGCGTGCTTTTGTTCTCGCGCACAAAACACCGCGCGCGCACCATCTCCCGCTCGATAAACCAGATGGGACACACCGCCGCGGAGATACACTCCAACCGCACGCTGTCGCAGCGCAAAGAGGCGCTGGACGGGTTTAAAAACGGCAAATACCGCGTTCTGGTCGCCACCGATATCGCGGCGCGCGGCATAGACGTGACCGGCATAGAGCTTGTGCTCAACTACGATCTGCCCGACGAAATAGACAATTACGTGCACCGCATCGGGCGCACCGGGCGCGCCGGGCACGAAGGCCACGCGATTTCCTTCGCCACGCCGGAGCAGGGCGCGGATGTGCGCGCCATAGAGCGGCTTATAAGGACGCCGCTGCCGGTCTCAAAACATCCGGACATGCCGGAACTGGAGCTTTTGCGCCATCCCTCGCCGCAGCCCAAACAGCAGCAGCGCGGCAGGCCCCAGCGGGACCAGCAGCGCCACGGCCAGCAGCACGGACAGCAACAGCAAGGGCGTCGCAGTCACGAGCAGGGCAACCAGCCGCAGCAGCACGGCCACCACAAACAATACGGCCAGCCGCCGGTTGCCGCGAACGCGCCCCGCAATCAGCACAATGCCGGGCATAACCGGCAGCAGCAAAAGCAAAACAAACCGGCGCAGCCCCAGCAGCAAAAACCTCAGCCTGCGCCGAAACCGCAGCAGCGCAATTTGCAGCAGCAAAAACCGGCGCAGAACAAACCGCCGCAGCCGCAAGGCAACCTGCCGCAACAGCATAATGCGCCAAAGCCCGCGCCGCGTCCCGTGCAGCCGCAGGGGCAGCCTCATCCGAAACCGGAGCCGGGGCCGCGCCATCAGCCGCCGCAGAAACCGGAGACTCCTCATGCCGGCGCGCCGGCGCAGCAGGATGCTTCCGGCAGGCTGGAAATCCGTTCCATCGGCGGCCAGAGGCAGATAATAGGCAAGCTCGACAAAAGCCATCCCTGGGCGAAGAAAGGCAATTGACGCGTAACCGATCGCAAACGGAACCATCCGTCTGACGGATGGTTCCGTTTTTTTAATGCCGCACAGTATTATTTTTTTGCAATGTGGACGGCCGCGCTGGATTTAACCATCGGTAACATCTTATAATAGCTATGTCATTTAAATTAAATCCAACCGTCATATTGCCGGGTTATGAGGTGATTCGATGAAGGAACTGAACTGGCGGATAATACTGCTTGGCGGCGTGTTATGCGCCATAGCTTCCGCCGCAACGCCGTATGTTACGCTCAAGCTGGGGCAGAGCATAGACATGACCATGGGCGGCATGTTCTTGGCATCTTATGTGCTTGGCAAGCGCATGAAAGGCCAGGAGCTGGCCATCCAGCTAAACATAATCCAGACGATGATCGGCATAGCCTCCGGCATCGCCTTCATGGTCGTGATTCTCGCGGCCTTCTATTACATACAGAACGTTTTCGGGCGCAACATCGGGTTCCATCCCACGTCCATGCAGATGTTCCTGTGGCTGCTTGTGTCGGCCAACCTCGGCGTGTTCATGGGGATATTCCCGAGGAGCTCCATCCTGAAGGACCGCTCCATACCGTGGCCGGGCAGCAAGGCGACGCTGAGCGTCGCGCAGACGCTGACCGACCCCAAGGCGACGGAAACCACCAAGCGCCGCCGCGACGTGCTTATAATCACCACCGGCGTGACCGGCCTGCTCACGTTCCTGCGCGACGGGCTGGGCGTCATAACGCCGATAGTCGCAAACCCCGCGCTTGAAATATCGCTCGGGCCCGAGTTCGCGGCCTTCGGCCTGGGGATGCTGGTGCCGATGTCCGTGGGTCTTTCCGGGCTGCTCGGCACGTGGATAGTCAGCGCGTTCGGCGAGACGGCGGCCAGATACTCCGCCCTTTCCGGCATCACCGGCCCCAATCTCGACGTCTGCATGAACACGCTTAATACGGTGGGCGGCCTCGACGGCGACGCCAAGGCCAAGGCGATGGAATTCCTCAACGCCAACTGCGGCAAGGCCACCGAGTTCCTGGGCGCGACCTCGCATTTCAAATATCTGGTGCAGTGGATGATGTGGCCCGCCACCGCGCTGATGATATCCGCCGCCCTGACCAGCGTGCTGATACCCGTGGTGCGCAATTTCATGGAACGCAAAGAGGTAAAACCCGAGCCGGAAGTGGTATCCCTTGCCGACGAGGAAATACCGCTCTGGTGGACCGTTACGGGCATCGGCGTCAGCGTGCTGCTGCTGGTGTGGATGACCAGTTCCTGGTTCGACATGCCGGTGACCGAGGTGCTGCTCGCAGTCGCCATACAGCCGCTGCTCATCATCGCCGGACTGCGCGTGCTGGGTATCACGGGCTCCGGCCCCGTGTCGCTTATGGCCAACGCCACGCAGTTCCTGTTCGGACTGATATGGCCCGCGCATATCCGCTCCAACCTGACCGCCGCGTACGTCAGCGCCAACCCGCAGTCCGCGTCGGAAAACGTCGTGCCGTCCTTCTGGGTGGCGCAACGCCTTGGCGGCAAGTTCAAAACGCTGATACTGGCGCAGCTCTTTATGATACCGATAGGCGCGCTGCTGACGCCGTTCATGTTCAATATGATGGAGCGCACCTACGGCATCGGCCTCAACCCCGGCCAGCTTTCCGCTCCGACCGGCCTCAAGATAGCCACGCTGGCGATAGTGATGGAGAAGGGACTTTCCTATCTGCCGCACGGCGCGGTGACCGCTTCGATAATAGCCATTATCGTGGGCATTATTTTCGAGCTGCTGCTCTCGGTAAGGAAAATAAACGAGAAGGGGCAGGAAGTCGCCCGTTTCTGGTGGGTGCCAATCCCGGCCGCGCTCGGATTCTCGCTGATACTGCCCGCCTCCTTGAACATCGGCACCGCGCTCGGCAGCGTGTTCTCCGCGGTGTGGAACAAGTTCGCGCCGGAAGAGGGCGGCTCGTTCGATCTGTACGCCACGCCGATGGCCTCCGGCCTTGTGGCGGGCGAGGCGATGGTGGGCTCCATACTGATGCCCGCGCTGCTCGCCGTGATGGAGTGGTGCAAATAGCTTAACCGAAAGGAAATAAAAAGGCTGCTCCCGAAACATCCGGGGCAGCCTTTTTTTATGACCGGTTACATAATTTGCTGCTTTACTTTACCGAAAATCCTTACATGGTACTAATACATATTAATCATCCAATACTTTGACAACAAGTCGGCTAAAAAAGTTTAATAATAATAGAACTTGTCCATATGCTTTTGGTTTCCTAACACTACTCCGTAGCTCATCATCGAGAGGCATTCCCATGTCAAACCCCGCGCAGTTCACCATAGGTAAAAAACTCGCCTTAGGCATGTCCGTCGTGGTAGTGCTGCTGCCCGCAGTGGGGGCGATAAGCATATACTGCATATCCGGAATTTACAGCGGCATGCACACCGCCATAGTCAATCAGGCCGTGCTGGCCGACGCCGCGCAGCAGCGCGGCAACCGCCGCGTCGCCTTGCGCGACGCGCTGCTGGCCAAAACGCGCGAGGAGCGCCAAAAGCAGCTGGAGCTGTTCCAGAAAAGCCGCGCCGCCCTCTCCGACGACATCCGTCGCTACCGCGCGATGTCCGGCCCGGAAATGGCGGAACTTTGCGACGCCTACATGCGCACTTCCGAGGACGTGGCCGTGCTGCACGAAAGGATAATAAGGCTGGCGCTGGACGGCAAGCCCGACGAAGGTTACGCGCTGATGACATCGCCCGAGGGCGCGCGTATAAACCACGAGGCGACCGTCGCCGCCGAAGCGGTGGACAATGCCAACCTCTCCGCCGAAAACGGAGTCCTGGGCCAGACAAAACATCTTATAACCTGGGCGATAGTGTCGGTTGTCGCAGGAGTGCTGATAAGCCTTGTCATCGCCGTGCTGCTTTGCATCAGGCTTGGCCGCTCCCTGTCGCGGCCGCTGCGCGAAGTCTCGCGGCTTATGAAACTGATGGAGAAGGGCGACCTGGCTTTTGCTATTTCTCCGGCAATGCTTGAGCGCCGCGACGAAATAGGCGAGCTTGCCGGTTCGCTAAATTCCACCAAATGCCAGCTGGGAACGCTGATAGCGGGCATAAACGGCCGCGCCGCCGCTATTTTGGAGTCCAGCCGCCAGGTGGCCGAAACCTCCCAGACTATAGCCGAAGGCATAAACCAGCAGGCGGCCAGTTTCGAGGAGCTTAGTACGTCGGTGCAGTCCGCCGCGGCCAACGCCTCTTCGGCGAACCGGCTGGCGCACGACAATTCTTCCAAGGCCGCCACGGCGGGGGATAAAATGTCTTCCACGCTGGATGCGATATCGGCGATGGAAAAGACCTCCGGCAGCATCGGCGAGGCGATAAGCATAATCACCGATATAGCCGACCAGACCAACCTGCTGGCGCTGAACGCCGCCATAGAAGCCGCGCGCGCCGGCGAATCCGGCAAGGGCTTTGCCGTCGTGGCCGACGAGGTGCGCAAGCTCGCCGAACGCAGCGCCTCCTCCGCCAAGGATATCGCCGCGCTGATACGCGACAGCAGGCAGCAGGTTGAAAGCGGTGTCAACGCGGCGCACTCGTCCAGCGAAAGCATCAAGGCCGTCGTGGAGGATATCGGCAGGATAGCGGCGCAGATGCAAAACATCTCCTCGGTGACGCAGGAGCAGGCGGCCGCGATGGAGGAAAACGCCAGCATAACCTCGAACAACGCCTCCTCGCTTGAAGAGCTTTCGCAACTGGCGGATAACCTCAAAAACGACGCCATGGAACTGGAGCAGGCCGCCGCCGTGTTCAAGCTGAAGTGCTAGCCGGCCGGTACGCAACCGGTTTCAACAGGAAAGGCCCCTTTACGGGGCCTTTCGCATTTTGCAGCGATATATCGTGGCGGATTTTATTTGCGGAAACGCAGGCGCAGTATCGTTATCAGATAGGTGCAGATGAACAGGACAAGGTTGCGCTTGGTCTTGCCGAAGAGGCGCGCCTTGAAAAAGAACGGCAGTTCTTTTATGCGCACGTTTTTGCCGTTGCGGCAGAGCTTGAATATTATCTCCTCCACGATGTCGAAATTGTCGCAGAAAAGCTCCAGCTTCTTAAGCTGTTCGCCGTGGTAGAGCTTGAAACTGTTGGACACATCGTTGCACGGGATGTTTAAAATCAGCGAGTAGGTGATGTTTAGCGTCTTGGACATGGCGATGAGAAGCAGGGCGTTGTCCGACCCGCCGGATTCGACGTAGCGCGACGCTATCACGATGTCGTAATTATCCCGCTCGGCCAGCAGTTTGGGGATGAAGGAGGGGGAGTGTGAGCCGTCGGCGTCCATGAAAATGACGTATTTGCCGTCCGCGTTCGCGATGCCGGTGCGCACCGCGTCGCCGTAATTGTTGCCGCCGGCGCGGTTGATATAGCGCGCGTTGAAACGCTTGCAGACGGCGGGGGCGTCGTCCATCGGCTGCATGGTGTCCACCACCAGTATTTCGCCGTTCAGCCCGCTGGCCGACAGCACGCGGTTAAGCTCGGGCAGCAGCACTTCCAGGTTCTTGTCCTCTTTGTAGGCCGGTATGACTATGCTCAGGTCCATTTTCAGATCGTCTCCTGCCAGGCAAGCATCTTGCGCACGCCGGAAACCTTGTCCACGGCGGGCTTCCAGCCGAAATATTTTTCGGCTTTGCGTATGTCGGCCACGAAAACCTTCTGGTCGCTTTCGCGCGGCGGCAGTTTTGCATAACGAAGTTTTGCGCCGGTCTCGGCTTCCAGTATCGCAAACAGCTCCAGCAGCGAGAGGCTGTTCGCCATCCCGCCGCCGATATTGAAAGCCTGTCCTTTTGCCTTGCCGATATTCTCGGCGGCGCTGAAATAGAGGCTTACCATGTCGCTGGCGTAAAGCACGTCGCGCACCTGCTTGCCGTTACCGGAAATGGTGAACGGTTCGGCGGTCGGATTCTTTTTCGCCTCGATGGCCCGCGAACAGAACCAGCCTATCCAGCCCTGGTCAAAAGTGGAAAACTGGCGTCCGCCGAACATCGACGAGTGGCGGAACACTATCGTTTTCAGCCCGAACATGCGGGAGAAATCCAGCATATACTGGTCCGCGCTGCCTTTGGAACAGCCGTAAGGCGAATGGAAATCCAGCGAGACCGTCTCTGGAAAACCGTCGGGAAATGCCGTGGCCGTGTAGCGGGTTGCGTCTTCACGGTACTCGGCCCACTCCAGGTCGCCGTACACCTTGTTGGTGGAGGAGTATATTATCGCCGCGTCCGGCGCGTATTTGCGCGCGGCTTCCAGCAGGCTGAAACTGCCTCCGGCGTTGACCTCGAAATCCAGCCGCGGGTCGGCCAGCGAAGTGGTCATCGCCACCTGTCCCGCAAGATGGAAAATAACGTCCGGACGCGCGTCCGCGACCAGCTTGTCCACCGCCGCGCGGTCGCGTATGTCGCCTTTTACAAAATCGAACCGTCCCCTGGACTGCAACCACGCCAGATTTTCAGCCGCGCCCTTGCGGGAGAGATTGTCGAAAACGGCGAGCCCGCTTTTGCGCGCCAACGCCTCCACCGCAAGATTGCTGCCCAGAAATCCGCAGCCGCCGGTTATCAGATATTTCACTTTAAGCTCCTCCGTTGCTGTTCTACCGTCAGATTGAGACCCTGCTTGAGCGGCATCACCGGCCGCCAGCCAAGCGCGGTAATGCCGGAAATGTCCACATGCGATTCCATCACTTCGTTCTCGCGGTAGGGCAGCGCGCCGAAATTGAGCTTTGTCGAAGTATTGCCGGAAATATCGCGCAGCAGCTCGACGAAATCTCGGATGGCGATGTTGCTGCCGCTGCCGACCTCGAACTTTGTGTAGCCGCAGGACAGCGAGTCCAGATTATCCAGCACGGTCATGAACGCGCGGGCCACGTCGTCTATATAAATGAAATCGCGTTTCTGCTCGCCCTTTGTGATATCCAGCGAGGGAACGTTTTCCAGCAGCGAGGTTATCACATGCGTCACGAATTTTGTCCGGTTGTCACCGGCGCCGTAGAAGTGCTCCAGAGATAACGTGATGCATTTCATCCGTGAGGCGCACATCTTCATCCAGTCCGTAAAATGGCTTTTGGAGAGCGAGTAATAATTTATGCGTTTGTCCAGAATGGTGTCGGTGTTTATAAAAGCCTTGAGCCCGTGCTGCTGCCCGGCGTAAAGCAGGTCCAGCGGAAGTATCAGGTTGGCGTCTATTATTGCGTGAGGGTTGCGCGCGCCGCGGCCGTAGTCGGTGGCGCAGTGGATTATTATATCCACCCTGTTCTCGGCGAAAACCTTCCCGCAATCCATCTTGTCCAGATCGTAAAACGGCACGGAGGCGAGGCAGTCCTTTATCCTGACGGTGTCGGAAAAACTGCGCTTTAAAACTATCACCCTGCGTCCGGAAGCGAGCAGCGCCTTAAGCAAATGGCTGCCCAAAAAACCCGTCGCGCCGGTCAGCAGAACGGCTCCGTCTTCTTTACCGGCAGTTTGCAAAGTCATCAGTGCTCCGTTCCGCCGGGTAAAAGCAAGCAGTCGGCGCTTGCTGCCGCCGCAACCCGGGCGTGTGGGAATATGCGTAAAAAAATGTGCAATTCCTTGCGGACGCTCGTCCGGTGGAATTATAGTTCTCCGGTTATTATATATTTAAATCCACGGCAGATAATACGGGATGCTGCGCGGTATTAAAATTGCTACACTGTCTCGACGGTCGGCCTGCCGGCGCGCTGTGGTTGCTGACCACGGGAATGCATTTATTATCCGGGCGCATATCCAACATCTGCCGGATTATGGGCATATTCACCTATGGCTTCTATGTCCGGCATCCGGCGGTGCTTAACGCGATATCAAAAAATTTCGCGCCTGCCGCCACGCTTCCCATATATATAGGGCAGGCGCTTTACGTGTTCCTTTTCGTGCTTGTGCTTTCGGTCTCGTCGTATTTCCTGGTGGAAAGACCGTTTGAAAGGATGAAATCGCTTAAATAGCCGGTTCGCTTACATGGCATGGTGCCGCTGCGAAAAACAGGGGAAACGGATGGACAACATACGCAAAACGCATTATTGGGCGCTGGGGATTATAACGCTTCTTTCGATTCTGTGCTTTTTTGACATCAGGCCTGTTCATTTCGACGATACGGGCGGATATCTGTCAATCTCCTATCTGATAAATATGCGGCAACTGTGGCCCATAGACGGCGCGCGCACGCCGATGTATCCGCTTTTCCTTGTTGTCGCGGCGAAATTATGCAAACTGCTGCATCCGGATTTTGCTGTGCAGGCCGTGTCGCCTTATATAACCAGCTCCTGCGCAACACTAATAACGATGCTGCAATTCGGGCTGTTGCTGATTTCCAACTTTATTTTTTATCGCGTCCTCGTCAAGGTTGCAGGCGCGAAAAATGCGCTGCTGGCGGCTATCTTGGCGATAATTGTGCTGGGGTTCCCGGTCAACGGCTGGTTCTCCAGAATTATACTGACGGAATCGTTGGCCGATTCCCTGACCTGCCTGGCAACGGCGGTTCTTCTGCTGGCATTTATGCCGGACAACAGGGGTTCCCGCCGGTTTGTTTATCTCGCGAGCGGGCTGATGTGCATGTCGGTCATGACCAGGCCCAATATGCTGGTCCCGGCCGCGATATTTTTCGTTTTCATCGCCGTGCAGAAACATGTGTCCAAAATCCTGCCGATAACATGGGAAACGCTGGCGCTCGGCGCCATGCTTTTCACAATGCCGATACTTTGCTGGATGACATTCAATCTGGCGAACGCGGGCTATTTCAGGATTACCACCATCCCCGGACTATGCGAAACCCCGCTTATAGCGCAGATGTGGGACCGTATCCCCGTGCAGCATAAACCTATTGCGGATATAATGCGCCATTACTATGTCCCGGGTTCGCCGCGTGAGCCGATGATAGTCCCTCGCGCCTATACCGAACTCTGCAATAACATCGGGGCTTTGCAAGTAAAGCGCCGGTTGCCGTATCCCTGGACGGTAGGCGTGGATATGTCGCACTATCTCGAAACGGTTGTGCGCGATACGGTTCGTGAGCACAAGCTTGAAACGCTGATGGTCATTGCGCATGAAACGCCTAAACTTTTAAGCCGCGACTTTGATTTACCCGTCCCGGGTACCGGGGATCCCGGCACATACGACGGAGAGGATAATGTCCGGTATGTGCCGCTGCACCGCGCGCTCTATGTCTTTAGTACGGTGGACGGAATTTTGATAGTGCTGCTGGAACTGCTCTCTTATGCGGCGCTGCTTTTCCTGCTTGTTTATTTTGCGGCGCGGCGGCGTCTCCCCGCGCTGATAACCGATAACGCGCAGATGCCCTGGCTGGGCGTGGGGGCGCTTTTGTGTTTCGTGCTGGGGCAACTGGCGTATTTGCCTTTCGGTTATTACGAATCGGTGCGCTACACTTTGCCATTGCTGCCCTTTTTGCTGCTGTCAGGGGTAATATTGGGCCCCGCGGCGGTCGCCTTCGTTTCGGGAATTGTCCGCAGCCGGATGTCCAGATGATACTCCATACTGTTTTTGCGGGTCTTGGCGGCGCGCAACGCATTATTCCCCGGCAGTGCAAAACCCGGCCTTAAAATTGCTAAACTGTGTCGACGGCATTCCCGGCGTGAACGATGCCCGGGCCGCCGCTTTAGACAGGCTCTTAGACAATAAACGCGAGGTCCAGATTATGCCGGTTGTCAAAAATCCCTTGCCGCTGGAAACCTACGAACAGCGCAAACGCCGTCGCCGCGAGGATGTGCGCGGTCCATACTTTCGCGACCAGACCGCGATAATCCACTCCACCCCTTTCCGCCGGCTCAAACACAAAACGCAGTTTTTCTACTCGCCCAAAAACGACCATGTCTGCACGCGCATAGAGCACGTGATACATGTCGCCACCATAGCCGCCACCATATGCAAGGGCCTCTCGCAGAAAGGCTGGGAATTGAACAGCGAGCTGGCCTATGCCATCGGCCTCGGGCATGATCTGGGCCACGCGCCTTTCGGCCACGCGGGCGAGGAGGCGCTGGACAAATGCCTGAAACCCTACGGCAAAGCGTTTGTGCACGAGGTCAACAGCTACCGCGTTGTGGAGCATCTGTCCGAAAAGGGCTGCGGGCTGAATCTTACCTACGGCGTGAAGGACGGCATCATCACCCATAACGGCGAAAAATTTGAACGCACTATTGTCCCCTGCGCCGAAAAAAAGGACCTGGAGCTGATAAAGGACCGCAGTTGCATGCCTTCCTCCTACGAAGGCTGCATAGTCCGGTTCTCCGACAAGATAGCCTATCTGGGCCGCGACATGGAGGACGCCATAATGTCCGGGCTGGTGAAATCCTCCGACGTGCCCCCCGACGTGAAAAAGATACTGGGCCGCAGCAACAGCAGCATAATAAACACTCTGGTGCTCGACATGATAAAGTCATCCGCACGCGAGGCCGCGCCCTGCTTCTCCGAGGATAAATTTCAGGCCGTGCGCAAACTGAAGGAATTCAACTATATGCGCATCTACGACCACAAGCTGCTGCTGGAATACAAAACGCTCTGCCAGAACGCGGTGCGCACGCTGTTTGAACATCTGCTGGACTGCCGCATGAAATTCGGCAACGATTACAACAGATACCGCCGGTCGCATTTCCAGCTGGACCGCACGTTCGGGCATTATCTGCGCGAACTGGAACGGTTTTATTCCGCCGAGAGAAGCGAGCCCTACCAGACCGTTGTGGACTATATCTCCGGCATGACCGACACCTACGCGCTGGAAGCATTCACCGAAATAGCAATCCCAAAACCCATAATCGTGGATTAGCCGCGTTGTTTGATAAAATTGATTTATGGCCAAAGCTGTTATTTTCGATCTGGACGGCACGCTGCTTGACACGATAGCGGATATCACAGATTCCCTCAATATCGCCTTGCTTGAACAGGGGTTTAAAACCTATATCCCGGAACAGGTGAAAATGTTCGTCGGCAGCGGCGTAAAAGTGCTTATGCAGCGCGCGCTGGCGGACAGCGGCCGCACGCAGCAACAGATGGAAGCCGTGCGCGTCCGCTACATGAAAGAATACGCCGCGCGCTGCGCGATAAAAACGCGCGCCTATCCCGGCGTTATAGACGCTGTCGACGGGCTGCGCCGTCTCGGCATCAAAACCGCCGTGCTCAGCAACAAACCGCACCGGGATACCGAAAGCACCGTGGGCCATTATTTCTCGCTGCAACGCTTTGATATAGTGCTGGGCCAGCGCGAAGGCGTGCCGACCAAGCCGGACCCGACCGCGCTTTATGAAGTGGTGAAAGAACTGGGCGTAAAAAAGGAAGAATGTCTTTTCGTCGGCGATTCCGACGTGGACATGAAAACCGCCTGCAACGCGGGCATTACAAAGATAGGCGTGCTGTGGGGTTTTAGAAATCGCGCCGCGCTGGAAGAAAACCACGCCGACTATATAATTACAGATGCCGCGCAGATAGTGGAAATAGCGACAAGTATATTTTAACGCTCGGCCCTTGGCGAGACTCGGGCAGCTCGCTTTCCCGTCTCGGTCCTCATAACTTTCATTGGTTTTGTAAAATATATATATGGCCAAAGCGATAATTTTCGACCTGGACGGGACATTGCTCGACACGATAGGCGACATCACCGATTGCCTAAACATCGCGCTGCTTGAGCAGGGTTTTTCGACCTATACCCCGGAGCAGACAAAACTCTTCGTCGGCAGCCGCGCCAACCTTATACAGTGCGCGCTGTCCGGCAAAGGCTGCCCGCCAGAGCAGATGCAGGCCGTGCGCGCGCGGTATACAAAGGAATATCTGGTGCGTCAGTCCGTAAAAACGCGCGCCTATCCCGGCGTTATAGACGCCGTCGACGGGCTGCGCCGTCTCGGCATCAAAACCGCGGTTCTCAGCAACAAGCCGCACCGGGATACCGCAAGTACCGTGGGCCATTATTTTTCGCTGCAACGCTTTGATATCGTTCTCGGCCAGCGCGACGGCGTGCCGCTAAAGCCGGACCCGACAGCGCTTTATGAAGTGGTGAAAGAACTTGGCGTAGGCAAGGAAGATTGTCTCTATGTCGGCGATACCGAGATAGACATGGAGACGGCCAGCAACGCCGGGATGGCAAAAATAGGAGTACTCTGGGGCTATCGCAACCGCGCCGCGCTTGAGGAAAATAAAGCCGATTATATAATCGCCGACGCCGCGCAGATAATAGAAATAGCGAAAAACTGAGTCAGGGGAATGTATCAGCCACTATTTCTCAAATGCAGCCCATTTAATGATGTGTATCTCAATTTAACAAAAACTGAATCCTGCCGTGCTAAAAGTGTATTGAGCTCCATGTATTAAAAGCTATAAACTGTAAACAGTGTTAGGTTCATTGGGTGAGGAGACTAATGATTAGAAAATATAAAGCTGTCCGTTTTATCAGCGTATTGCTGGTTACAATGAGGTTCTGCTCCGTTGCGGCATGGTGCGGCCCCGGAGAAGATGCACTTGATCTCCTCGGAAGCAACAACCAGAAAGCTTTGGAGTTGGCAAAATCCGCAGCGCAAGAGGGGGACCCCAGTGCGCAGTATGTTGTGGGGTGCTTGTATAATAATGGGTGGGTCGTTGAGAAGGACAAAGCAGAAGCTGATAAATGGTTCGCCAAGGCTTTGGTAGGCGCAACTCCACTTGCCGATAGTGGCGACGCTGCCGCTCAATTTGTGCTGGGTACTCTTTATGAACGGGGCAAAGCAGTGGACAAGAATTTAACTACGGCTCTCGGTTGGTATCGAAAATCCGCCGAACAGGGCTATGCCAATGCGCAAACTAATCTTGGCGCTATGTATTTGAATGGCACCGGTGTGGAAAAAAATTTTGAAATGGCTGCTGACTGGTTTCGCAAAGCTGCTGAACAGGGCATTGCTGTTGCGCAAGCTAGTCTTGGCCTGATGTATCAGGATGGTATCGGAGTGGAAAAGAATTTAGAAACGGCTGTCGGATGGCATAGAAAGGCCGCCGAACAAGGTTTTGCCCCGGCGCAAACTAATCTCGGACTTATGTATGAGAATGGCACTGGTGTGAAACAGGATTTTAAAATGGCTGCCGCTTGGTATCGAAAAGCAGCCGAGCAGGGGTTTGCCGTTGCGCAAAGAGACCTCGGAAATATGTATTTCTCTGGCACCGGCGTGGGAAAGAGTTTAGAAACGACTTTCGCCTGGTATCGCAAAGCTGCCGAACAGGGCGATGCTGACTCACAATATAATCTTGGCGTGATGTATGAAAATGGATTGGGAGTGGATAAAAATGATCAGCTTGCTTCTTACTGGTATCGCAAGGCGGCGGATCAGGAGTACATCCCGCAACATCGTAATCATCAGCCCGGCGATTTATGGGATGATGCTAGGGGCACCCGTTTCGAGCGCAAGAAGGCAACAGCGACTGCTTATTCCGGCGGCGGCATTTCTAAAGAGGAAATGCAGCAGATGGTGGATGATGCTGCGGCAAAAGCAGCAGCATCATCCCGAATCGCAATCCCTACGTCTGGAACTGCGCAAAAATCAGCGGAGTTCGAATCTGATGTGGACACTCCCACATATTCACTGGAACCGCAGCCGGACAATTTCGCGCTGGTAATCGGCATTTCCCAGTATCGCGATGTGCCGGAGGCGCAGTTCGCCGAAAGGGACGCGCGGGCCGTTAAACAGCATCTTCTGGCGCTTGGCTATCCCGAGGAAAACATTATCATGCTTATCGGCCCGCACGCCACCAAAAGCACGATGGAAGACAAGCTGGAACGCTGGCTGCCGATGAACGTTACCGAAAAATCAACCGTTTTTGTCTATTACTCCGGGCATGGCGCGCCAGACGCGCAATCCAAAAAAGGTTATATTGTCCCTTGGGACGGCGAACCGGAGTCTTTGGAAACAACAGCATTTTCCTTAGTGCGTTTTTACAATGATTTGAATAAATTGCCCGCCAAACGGGTTTTTGTGGCGCTGGACTCGTGCTTCTCCGGCGCGGGCGGACGCTCGGTGCTGCCGAAAGGCGCAAAGCCGCTGTTCCTGAGCAAAATCGCCACCGGCGTTCCGGAAACGGGCAAACTTACGGTATTTACCGCCTCCGACGCGGCGCAAATCAGCGGCACGCTGGAAGAGCAGGGGCACGGGATGTTCACCTATTATTTCCTGAAGGGGCTTAACGGCGCAGAGGCTTCCAAAGCGGAGCATGTGACCGTTGGCTCGCTTTATACATATCTTTGTAGCCATGTAAACGCGGAGGCGCACCGTCAGGAACGCGAACAGTCGCCACAACTGCTGCCCTCCGCCACGCGCGACGCGGCGCTGCAACTCAGATAACTTTCAATCAATTGTTGGTTATCCGCTGGATAAATGGATTTGGAAGATAAAACCATGCTGATGAAATTTTTATGCATGGATTAATGATGTCTGACTCTTTTTATTACGGGGTATATGATGCTTTGGACTTTTCTGGCGTCGGACATTGTATTCCAGCATTAGAACAAAAAATTTCCAAATCTTTCACAGTAGTTTTATTTGCTGGACCAATAACTATACGTCCGACATTTTCTGGATTAAATAGCCACCTGTGAAAACGAACAAGGCCTTTGCTAGTTACGCGGAATAATGAGGGTTCTTGGTCTTCTTCAGATATGTAATCTGGAATATATACTATTCGCCATTCTCGTTCTTCGCTGAACGCTGAATTTTTGCAAATAAGTGAAGCTTCATCAAAAACGCTAGTAAAGCCATTAATATCATTGCTTTGCTGTAAAATGGTGATGATTTCGGTTATAAATTGATTTTGTGTAGCTTGATTATAAATTATTGGAATTATACGGAAGTCGCTATTGCTAAGCAGACTTGATGTTTTTATGCCAAAAGAGAATCCTCTTCCATCAGCAGCATAAGCACGCCACTGGCTAAGTAAATCGCCATCAGCAGAAAATGATGTCGCAAAAATATCCATATATTCAGCGCAAAAAATTGTAAATAGTATTTGGTCATCTTGTCCTTGTGGTAAATTTGTTTTGTATTTTTTATATGCGTCACTTTTTAGCAACAGATTTCCTAACCATTTTTTTTCTAACGTATCATTTGTTTTGGAAACATCAGAAAGATATAAACTGAATTTAGGCGAATCTTTGAAAATATTAAAAAACGCTTCTGCCGGGCAGTAATGATAAATCATTTCTGGCATGTGTTGCGATTTGATTAAGTTATCAAGAGCTTTTTTAAATCCGTCATTTTCCATATAAATACTGTTACCTCTATAACTTGAATTTATTCCAGAATTCCCCTCAATTCAGTAAAAACCGATAATCCCATTCTACCCCATTCTCAAAAACCCGTCAAACAGCATGCTGTGGGGTGAGCCGGTATGATTCTTTAGGATAAGGGCAGATTGAAAAGTAACGCTATTTTATGGATTCCTGCTTTTTAAAATAAGCCCCGGCTGAATATCAGTCGGGGCTTTTTGCTTGATTAGTGTGTTGTTTCCGTCGGGAGGGGGACGTCTATATAATCTTCGTAGACAAAGCCCGTGTCGCCGCGTTTTTGGGCCAGCGTCAGGCCGCGCGCATAATCCGCCGCTCCGGCGGGGCGGGTTGCCGCCTTTGTCCCGTTCACATAAACTTCCACCGGTTTTGACAGGTCGATAAACTGCCCGCTGACGTACACGCGCAGGGTTTTTATCCTGCCCTCGTAGCCGTGAATGGCGATGTTTATTTTATTGTCCGGCGTTGCGGTGGCGCGGGCAAGCAACTCAAAGCCAGTGGTGCCGGGCGTCAGTCCCGGCGCGTCCAGCCAGAAATTGCCGTCGTAACAATAACCCGTCGTATCAGCGTTGGCGCTATGGCAGCCGATTATGCTGAAAAAATCGGACGGGTACGGATTGCGCGGCGTTTTAAGCAGCCGGTCCAGCGTCGAAAAAAGCAGCGGCATGTCCGGTTGATGCGTGCCGTCGTAATATATCAGCTCGTATTGCATCGGCATGCCGGTTTCTTCGGCGAGGGCGGTCATAGTGGAAATCTCCTCCTCGCTCCACGGGACGAAAGTCTCAAAGCTGTCGTGCCTGCCCTGTAAATGCACAAGTTTTGCGTTAAGATAGGCGTACATGTGCTGGCTGGCGCGGGTTTGGGGCTGCATCCCGGCGGAGTTCATAACGAAAGCGGCGTACCGGTCGTTTTCCGCCCAGACGTCGCGCGATATTCCCATGCCGCCCATAGAGTGTCCCCACATATAAAATCCG